>Ga0326512_10000480_pt1 | contig 35216 bp, 44 predicted proteins | sample 1_2617_0518_D_FD_203652 | JGI IMG/M metagenome (GOLD analysis project Ga0326512, IMG submission 203652) | Bovine rumen microbial communities from UC Davis, California, United States - 1_2617_0518 | ecosystem: Host-associated > Mammals > Digestive system > Stomach > Rumen | place: USA... | reverse complement strand
CGTGGAAATTTCACGAAAACAAAAAAAAAAAAGAAGCAACGTGCAACCGTTGTCTGCTCATCGCTTCTTTTTTCAACATTCTCCTAGACGATGAATGCTGTCTACTAATACAAATAGCTTTGTCATCTTTTTACAGATCAGTACTCACATATTTGTACGTTCGCACCACTCATACGATCTACGGAGTCCGTCTCCTTCATTATAGAAGATGTAAATTTTGTGGTATAAAAAGAAGGCCCAGTGTAAATCACGAAGCCCACTTTTCGATCAATCGAATACGATGATATGGACGTCCTCCCGTAGCATCATCTCGTCGAACTGTTGGTCCGTCCAGCATTCATACCGGTTACCATCATCGTCCTCAAAGATTAGTGCAAAAGGCCATTTTTCATCCATAATTCATACCTCCTTTATTTCTATTAAAGGAGATGTAAAAGTTGCCCTATTTTGACAAAAAGAAGAGTCCGTGTTAGGACTCTTCCTCTTCATTTCGAGACATCTGATTCCATATCAGATTCTTAAGAGAAGAGACTTCACCAGCATAATGCCACCAATCTTCTTCCCAAGGCAGTGGATCTCCATGAATACGTCTAAGCATTTCTGTTTCACGCTTTTTTGTCTCCACATACACTTCAGCATACTTAAGATAGCGGATTAGGTTGTCAACCTCTTTCTTTTTAAGAACAAATACCATATTAAATACCTCCTTTTCTATTAAAGGAGTTGTAAAAGTTAAAAAGAAGGCCCCGTGTAAATATCACGAAGCCTGCTTCCAATGTTTAGTAGAGAAATTTCAAATTTGTCTCCAGATCGATGTGTTCTGTCATATTGTTCTGATCTTTGATTCGCTCGAAAAGCCTCCTCGGAGCCTGTGCGATGATGGCGTAGTATTCATCCACTTTCTTGTTTGTAGCGTCCTCGATGTCTCCTTCCCGGAGATCGATGACTTTACATCCAAGTTCGCGGAGAAACTTTGCGCCCCACTTCACTGCCTCCTCGGTGTGATTCACGACGAATCCAAAAGACATGGTTCCAAACATAGTTACATCCTCCTTAATAGTTTAGATTTCTCTATAATAAAGAATGTAAAAATTAACCCTATTTTGACAAAAAGAAAGCCCGGTGTAAACCAGGCTTTAGAGCTCAGGTGAGATACTGGCTAATAACCTCTTGAACAGAAGTCTCTTTCCATCCCCATCTCCGATCAACTCGATCAAAATATGTTCCATAAACACAATGATACTTATGATCCAATCCGTAAATTGCTACATTCCAGCCTTTTACTGGTTTGGTTCCATCGTCATCTTTGCGCCACAATGGTCCAGGAATATCGACCGAATGACACTGAATCTGTTCAGGATCAGGACACCTTTTCTTATTGGTATACCAGTTCCAGTCATCAGAGCATCTAAATGATAACTCGGGCTTTCCATAGTAACTAATTTGCTTTATGGTTCCCTTAGGAAACAAATAAGCCGCTCTATAACCCCCTCTTGGCTTCATTAACTCATAGCCGCGTTCTGCCATAAGAGCTCGACTAAGTTCGTTAAAGAAGTTCCAACATTTGGTTGCTTTAGCGTTAGCTTTAATTTTGTCCATAGTAGAATCCCCCTTTAAGTATTTTAGTTTCTACTATAGGACGTGTAAATCTTAAACGAAAGCGAGGTACCCTCAAATGAAACCCACCAAACTCCCATCCGGCGCCTGGCGATGTCGTGTCTATTTAGGCAAGTCACCCGAAGGCAAACCCATCTACAAGTCCATAACGCGAAATGATTATTACGAATGTCTGACCGAAGCAGCACAACTGGCAAAGCATCACCATGAGACCGAACGAGATCAGTCGACGCTTACCCTTGGCGAGGCGATAGACAAATACATCTCGATCAAAGACGGTGTGCTTTCACCTGCTACCATTCGAAGTTACGAGTCAATCCACAAGCACCATCTCCAGCCGGAGCTTGATCTGCCACTTCACAAAATATCATCAAACGTAGCACAGGCAGCGATCAACCGTGAGGCTAAAGACTTTTCTCCAAAGACCGTCCTCAACATCTATCGCCTGCTCACAGCAGTACTAAATCAATTCACCGATCAGAAAATATCAGTAACTCTCCCGCAGCAGGTTACCAAAGACCATAACACGTTAACTGAGGAACAACTCAAGACCTTGATTACAGCCCTCCAAGGCGACAAGTCAGAGATCCCGCTGCTTTTAGCTCTGTTCCTTGGTCTCAGACGCTCCGAGATCCTGGCATTAGAACATGACGACTATGATCCAGAAACTAAGCAAATATCAGTCAATAAAGCCCTAGTCCCCAATAAGGATCAGAAGTTCGTCATTAAGACCACTAAAACACAGAGCTCACAACGCAAAATATCCGTACCACCATACCTTGCAGAAAGACTGGAAGCACGGATAAATAGCGGTGAAAAGTTCTGCTCAGTAGCCCCTGAGAGGCCATATAAGCGCCTACAGCAGCTTTGTGAGCGATATGGTCTGCCGAGTATCACCATGCACGATCTACGCCACCAGAACGCGTCTATCATGCTTAAATTAGGTGTGCCAGATAAGTATGCCATGGAGCGTGGCGGCTGGAGTAGTAACCAGACGATGAAGAATATCTATCAGCATACAATGACGAACGAGCGCGAGACGATCGACAGCCGGATGAATGATTACTTTGAGTCGCTGACAAAATAATTGCCTCGATTTGTGTCATAATTCGTGTCATATGGCCATCTCAGAGATGTGACACGCACTGCAAATATCAGTATAAATAGCTCAACTGAGAGACTAACGGAATACCGTGTACCCGTTGATACGAGCCAGAAACGACAAAAGCGCCGGCCAACTTGTGACCAGCGCCTTGGCAGGGGAAGAAGGTTTCGAACTGTCAAGTATTAAGCCAAAATATCAGTAAATACGGGCTGTAGGAGTAACCCGTGTCATATTTCGTGTCATATGTTTCTCACTTCGCCGCTCCTCATTACCTTCCAGAGCGAAAAAGAAGGTGCCGTGTAAAAACCGCGACACCTTCCATAGAAATATCACTTCATTTCAAATTTAGGCAGTCATATACGGCTTTTCATCAAGGGATTTGCAAATAAATTTCACAGAAGAGGGATGCTCATTTGGCATAGAATCCGTCAGACAATAGAACACAAATAAATATTTCGGCTGGTCTGTTTCATATCCTGCATAAATTAAATTATACACCGCAAAAAAAGTACCAACCTGCACCTCCTGCATCTGATATAAAAACATAGGAGTTCCGGGACAAGTATCCAATATTTCCTGTGCCGTCATGTCGAGCGAGACTTTACCAGTACTCACATCATAATTAACTCCAAGCCAGACTACCCTACCACCAGAAGGCAGCTTGTCAAGAGCCTCGCTTACAGTCTGTATGCCAGTAGTGTCACCACCAGCTGCTACGATCTTTTCTTTTAATTCTTTTACAATAGCACCCATAAAATATCATCCGCCAAGCAGTTTAGCCCATGTATTGGCTCCGACGATTCCATCCTGCGTCAGACCTTTCTTTTTCTGATAAGCCAGAACTCCAGCCTTCGTAGCCGGTCCAAAGCTACCGTCTGGCGTACCACATGCACATCCATAGCCATTCAGAAGGATCTGTAAGGCTTTAACCTCGTTGCCAGCAACACCCTTGCTAAGCGTATGCAGAGTAAGATTGACCTTATTACTACCGTTAGCAGAAGCAGTAGAAGCAAACAACTTTGCCCATGTATTGGCCCCAACAATACCATCTTTTGTTAAGCCTTTAGCTCCCTGATAAGCAATAACAGCAGATTTCGTCTTTGCTCCGAAAATGCCGTCCACGCTGCCACAAGAATAGCCATATCCATTCAGCAGGATCTGAAGTGACTTGATACCTTCGCCTCTCATGCCGGACGAGCAGACATAAATAACTTTTGTAACAGCTGTTCCGTACTGAGACACAGATGTCGTAGAAGATGATGAGGTAGATGTGGATGTAGACGTACTAGACGATGCAGCATAATTCGGCCGAATCCATCCGTAAATATAAGAACTCGTCAACAGGTAAGAGCGCTTACGACACATATTGCCTGAGTTGCCCTCAATGGTGTAGACATAGGTCTTATCGCAAGCGTAGACCATGCCCGTATGGCTGCGGGACTTGCAGTTGTCAGTAAAGACAATAATATCACCGGCCTTAGGATAATAGGTCGTTCTATAACCCTTACCTAAAGTCCAACGCTGATAGTGGCCCCAGTACTTTGCAGAAGCAGGCGCTGCATCCCATACCTGAGCGCAGTTGACATACGGCCAGACGCCATACATAATGGCTTTTGCGTCAGAAGAACTCCTGCCGCACGCATCATAAATCGCGAGACTCACCTGAGCAGCACACCAAGCCTGCCCCTGAGTTCCGCACAAATATCCAGCAAACGTATAATTAGCGCTTCCCTTATTCTTTGTATAAGCACTCTTATCGCGAGTCGTAGCATAAGAACTGGAGGCCTTTTCGTAATAACCAACCCAATTCTCCATTGCCGCAACTGCCTGAGCAGCTGTACATTTAGACATTTAAATACCTCCAATGCATAATAGATTAACCAGAAATTGTAGCTCTGATTTCCGAGGTTTCATTCTCAATTGTGACAGCATATGTGGTTACAGACAGGTTTACTTTTACTGTTGCACCAACTCTTTCATGGTAAAATGTCATATCGCTTACACCAATAGCTGTTATAGCAAGAACATCAGTCATATTAGTAAATCGACATTCAACTGGAGGCAGAGGCGTTGCAATAGACCCATCTTCTTCGGCATAAGCATTGACAAGATAAGGAACTTTACCATCAAGCCACGCAGTATTAAGTTCATCATATGTTTTATCGCAGGTGAGTTCAGCACCTTGATGAGTAAAAGTTACAACAAAAGCCCATTCAGGAAGTCCACCACCCGCAGGCAGCTTGTCAAGAGCCTCGGAGACAGTCTGCACACCAGTAGTGTCGCCACCGGCTGCTACGATCTTTTCTTTTAATTCTTTAACAATAGCACCCATAAAATATCACTCCCCCGAACTATCGTCTTTCTGAATATTCATCAGAGCAGACAGGCCAGTACTCACAGCAAGCACAATAACCGCCTGCCACTCGATCTGATCGACATGACCATAAACAGCAGCAATAGCCGCAGCGACAACGCCGATCGCAGCCTGGAAAAACGTACGAAGAGCTCTGTAAAGAGACTCAGGAATTTTGTCTTTCATAAAATATCACTCCCTCTCACCTTCACTGTCGAAGTACAATATATTCGTCTAAATTGTCAAAGTACGTGGTAAGCTCGCGGCCACGATCTTTTCTTTTAATTCTTTAACAATAGCACCTATACAATATCACTCCATATGATGGATTTGATCTATAGATTAAATCTCATGAGTATAACTTGGGATACTCACTCGGAGTTAAACTTACATAGCAAGTGTTGCTTGTAGTGTAAATTCTCATATCATTTTCGCTTCTAACGACAGGTTCACTATAAACAGTTTCATCATATTCCTCGCCTTCTTCTACCCATGTGACAAGAACAACTGTTCCTGACTTAAGTGCGTTGATGATTTCTCTCAGTGTTTTATCAAGGGTTGCATCCTCGTCACGATGTAGGACCATCACATTAGATCCGCCACCAGAGCCACCCGCAGGCAGCTTATCGAGAGCCTCGGAGACAGTCTGCACACCAGTAGTATCGCCACCTGCTGCTACGATCTTTTCTTTTAATTCTTTGACAATAGCACCCATAATTATGCACCCTCCGTTCTGTGGTATAGGTTATGAATATCATTACGAATAACGGCTATGTCTGTCCCGATCTCAGCAAATCGTTCAGCATAGCCGTTGTGCTTATCAACTTTTGCTTCTAAAGAGTTCAGACGATCTTCAATTCGGGCGTCCCGAACCGCGTCGTCGATCTTCTTCCGTTTGATTTGATTGCGCGATATAAGCCACTGGCCAAATACCGCACATAGCCCTGTGATTAAGGCCACAATTACGGCATCACTCATTATTAATTCCCCCGAACGTTGTTAATATTAAGTTGTTTCTTAAGCGTTTTGTTACTATTCTTCAGGGCTAATCTCCGGGAAGCCGCCGAAGCACTCAGCCGCCATCTGCCGCCCGTCAGCTCTGGTAAGCGTGACCGTCCACATTGCGCGGGTGTCGGACGCCAGAAACGCCGACATCTGAGCGCAGTAGTCGGACTTTGCGACCCGGAACGCCTTATCCGCATCCCCGTCCGGGTTCTCTGCCGTGGCGTTGTAGTTGCGGCTGTCGAACGTCTTGGGATAGCCGGACACGGTGCTGAACACGCCCTCCGGGTGCGCTTCGGATGTTACCACCTGCGCGGCGTTGACGATGTAGATGTTTCTCATGGTTTGTACCTCCGTTAGTTATTATTAGTATTCGTAATAGCAATTAGCTTCCGTATTTACCCATATACGATTGTCCCGGTTCCGTTTATGTTCCCGAAAAAATTACCAGACACGGTATCATAAAGACCGGCTTCTCCATCTGCTGTTTTGTAACACGGGATAAAGTTCCTCAACAATGTACCATTACTGTTGTCGGTCATCGTCATGCCATAAATCCGCAGAGCGGCGTTTGGAGTGAATACTTTTACCGTTGTGTTTCCTCCGGTGCAGTCGAAGCCGCTGTTTGTGGCTTTGACCGTATTATCATATATAACTTGCCCGCCCTCGTTATTATAGATAATAGTATGCCTATTTTTATTTATCGCTTGCTGTGCACTTCTGGCAGTAGAAGAATGCAAGTACCAAGCAAGATAAGCTGTACTCTGTTTGTATAGAACACGATAACGTTGCCCGCTTTCATCTTTACCAACCGCAAGAAATGCGGGAGAGTTATATTCGTCGAATTTGTAGTCTATAACCGTGCAAGTATTCGCAGGAACAATGCCCGTGTCAATCTGCGTTTCTTCTCCTATTACATTGGCAATATATTCAACTTGGATATAACCGGGCGGCAACCCCCCGCTAGCCGCCTGCACCATCATCGCTCTGCGTCTGAGTAGGCTCACCATGCCAACCACACTCCGTAACCGTTGAGAATGTCGCACTCATACCGTGTGTTTGCCTCCGGGACGAACGAGCCGCCAGGCCACGTTACGCCCGTGATAGTGACCGTTGCCGGGGTCGAACCGCTCTCAAAATCAAAGTGATATTGTGCAAGCTGCCCGCTTGCCGCCGCATTAAGAGTCAGCGATAGAGACGAAACAGACCCGGTGAAGTGGTATATCGTCCCTGCATCAAGAGCTTGACTTACAGCCCCTGAAGTTGAAATTGTGACTTCCGTAACGCTCGACGACCCACCACCACTACTATTCAGTGTAAGCACTCCGCCACTGTAGGATGAGGTCATGTTCGTTCCAGCAACAATTCGCGTATAGTTCTCTCGGACAATTACAGACCATTTACCAGAGGATGTTAACTTGTAGACATATACTTGGTCGCCCTGCTGTGTTACATTATGACTGCTGACACTACGATAATATTGGAATTCAACCTCTGTCGGAGATTCAGCATTGTTGACATACGCCATGAATGCCATTCGAGTTTGACTACCACTTGCCGGGTTACTAGCAGATGAAGCTCGACAGTAAACTACGTGTTTTGCTGTATATGCCGTAATAAAATCTGACCATGTACTTTTTCCATAAGCAAGAATAGTCATACCGGACATAAAATTACTATCATTCTCCAGATCACTGGTCTTTGTTGGAATAGCCGTCGTGTCCGGGAGAGCACCAATATCAGTCGCATCGAGCGTAACATCTCCAGTCTGTCCGTTAACTGATGTAACCGGCGCTGTATATGTTCCTGTGACCGGTGCACCGCTCCTATCATGGGCTGTCGTACCGGCTAAAAGTGTATTAGGCGTTACGGTATCCTCCGTTAAATCTATAAGAGTGTCGCCGTCATAGACGATCTTATTTTTATACGGATTTTCTGCCATGACGGCATACCTCCTTATGCAATTGTAACCGTTACTCCACCGGCAGCATTATCGGTCTCAGTATACGGAATTGCGTTAACAACCACCTGAGCAATATAGTTATAGCCGGTGCCAGGAGTTCTAGTCTGCTGAGACGTAGTAGGTGTCATGACAACATTCTCAGCAGTAACATCCTCGGTGCCAGACATGCTACCTTCAACACCAAGAATGGTAATACCCTGACGAATATTGGTTGCAATAATCTTGGCCTGTTCTGCTGACGCGATACTAACTTTACCAGAACCATCATGATAACCCTGCTGAATTGTATATTCCTGAGCCTTAGTCGTGATCGTTCCAGTTACAGCACCACGGTTCGGCATAGAACCAGTAATCTTGTTACCATTAACGTAGGCAGTCTTAGTGGCTAATATTTCTGCAGCTACAGCAGTAGCATCAGAAGTATCAGCGTCATAAGTATTTGTACCGGTAATTGGAGCACCGCTCTTATCATGAGCAGTTTTACCAGAGGCAAGGTCGGAGGCCGTAATTGTATCGCCGGTTAAATCGATCAGAACGTCGCCGCCATAAATTACTTTGTTTCTGTATTGGTTGGCCATAATGACCCTCCTTTATCCTATTATGACGGTATAGCCGCCAGACTCGTTCGATGTTTCATAGTAAGGGATAGGAAGGACAACTACGTCATCCTCCATCTTTTTTTGATTTGTTTGGAGAATCGTTTCTGTTGCGACGAGCGGAGTTATCTCATAAGAGCCGTCATAGGCCGGAATATCCACTTCGGTTGTCGGAAGGATAACAACATCTCCACTAATAATCGGGTATAAATCTACCGGCTCAAGATAACCTTCAAGAGCCGGTAGTTCATTAGTTATTAAACCCTCTAGAACACCATCCAGAGGTTCAAGTTCTCCGATGAGCCGCTCCACATTAATGCACCTCCGGAGTCAGTATGAAATCCTGAGTGGTGATAAATGTATCGACGGTACCATCAGCAAAAGTGATCTCGACATCGTATACAAATGTATCAAAGTCAAGAGGCTTCGTGTCTTCCGGATCAAGCTGAAGAATACAAGTATTGATCGGAATGTTTTTAAGAATAAGCGGTTCGGGATCCTTATACTGTTTGCCACTTTTCATAGTTACATGCTTAACGGCAAACCGTATGGTATCCCCTTCTTCAGGCGTATACTCTTCTCTATCTACAATTTCCCCATGCTCATCATAAATGGGTTTGTATGGAGTGACACGACACCGCAGAGTATCGCCCCGTGTCATTTTAATCTTATTATCTTTAATTTCAACGGACATCGTTTCAACTCCCTGTTCCAGAATAAGCTGTATCCTGTACTTGAAGGATAAAGCTTAAGGTTTCAATATGGGCCTCTTCCCCTTCGCTGATTATAAGACCACAATATACAGAGCCGGCTTCAGAAGTCATCTCTGCTGTGGTTTTAAATGCAATAGTCATTTTATTAATCAGTATGAAATCTTCGTCGAACACGAAGCTCTCGTTAGACGGTTTGACGCCTTGTATTTTAAAATTATACTCAGATGAAATATCAAACGGTTTATTGCCGTCGATCAACGTTAGACAAATGACTCTGCCAACATCGCCCTGAGTAACATGTGCTACCGGGGGAACTTCGTTAGGAATAAGATTCAGAATAATTCTTTGTTCAGTTAACATTGAACTCCCCCTATTTTGATTATTTACATCTCAACTTTAATGTCTTTCTTGTATCCGCTAAGCGTAATGATCTGCTTTGCATGGCTGTTGGGATTCAGCATCTTCTGAGCTGCGTATCCGCCATAATTCATCCAGCTGCAAGTAGAAATCACTTTAAAAGGAACTACCTTAACCGTATTATGGTGCGAATCGATCTTGATCTTCGACGGCTGAGTGATAAACGGCTTATGAGTATGACCGGAGATAAACGCATCACAGCCGTCCATGACATAGCCGTAACGCTCTGTACGATTGACAGCACTTCCCGTGAGAAGCCCAGTGCCAACTCCATGTGTCACCACAAGCACATAAGACGGCGTTTTATCGCTTGTCGCCTTCGTTCCTTTTTCGGTGTATTTATTACCGATCTGGATCTTGACAAACGCGACATTTTCTCTATAGAGGTGCTCTAAATCAAGTTTGGTCATTATGTCATAGGTAGGGTCATCGTCCACATCCTTGGTCGAACGGCGTTCATGGTTGCCTGTCACAGCACATAAGATCCGGTCTTTGATCGGGGTAAGCATTTCCACCATGATCTTCTTCTGTTCCCTCGGACGCATCGTTTCATCAAAGACGTTAGATACAGATGTCCGAGTTGCATTATTGATTAGGTCTCCACCGAGCGTAATATACGCATTAGGCTCATTCATAAGATCGATACAAAACTGCGACCATTGGCGTTCCATGTGTTCAAGAGCACCGAGATGTACATCAGAAATAGGATAGATCTTAATATCGTTGTTTGTGTCGAACTTATGGACTATCATCTCAAAATCGTTAAGCAGATGATCGCCCCCTTTTCATTATTTTCAGGCATGACCCTTCTAGGGTGATAGGTTACAAATCTATTCCTTGAAGTTTGCTGTGAGGGCCACAAGTTAAAATATCAGAACTAATCAAATTGGTTGTCTCGCATGGTAAAAGAGAAAAGAAGGAGATTAGTTCTGGTATTGACTTAATAACTAGAATGATAATTTAAAGTGTCCGTTATACCAGTTCCCAACCGTAAACATCGGGTGCATATGTGTTGTAGTCCATCGTGCTGACATACACCGGGTCAGCCTTTGTCGGATAGTGGACTTTATCACCGATGCGGTATGCGTCCTGCGCCCCTGTCGGCTGTTTCCATACGGGGATTTCGCCCGGTTTCGCAACCTCCGTCCATAGTGCCGGGGTATCGGGAGGAATCCAGTCGGACTGAGACGTATGCGCCTGTTCGCATCGGTACAGCTTGTCCCAGTACCGCACCCGGATGCCGAGGTCGTATGCCGTATCAACCGCCCACGCCGGGAAAAGTTCGACCGCTTCCAGAGCGTCCTCGTCCGGGAGGCTGACCGCCGCTTTTTCGATGTACGGTCTGAGCCGTCTTGCTTTTTCCTGCGGTTTCATTCCGCACCTCCCGTCAGTATGTCGTATGCCTCGGCTTTGTCGGCAAGGTCGGATTCATCGGGCGGTATCACATCGCCCTCCGTGTACGTTCTGCCAAACTCTGCCGGGTCACAGGCTTCGGTGTACTCTCCATACGGTTCGCCGCCGACAACATACCGCCCAGCATCGGAGTGTGTACGGATGAAGTCAATGCCTTCAACGGTAAAATGCTCTTGTACGATTGCCATTTCCGCGTCCTCCTTATGTGATTGGCGTTCCGTCTGCATAGGCGTTTTCGTACTGGCTTCCCTCAATCGCCTGTATGTTGTTGTTTGCATAGCCGAGGATGGTAGACCAGTTCGACGCAGCCTGATACGAGGAAATAAGCGCAGACGGGACGTAGAGTGTGCCGCCAGATTTTCCAGATGCAAACGGTGAATTTCCAAACGCATTAAGATTACGGAGAGACTCAACGCTATTACTACGAATTACCAACGTTTTCAAAACTGAACACCCATTAAACGTGTTATTTTGAATTTGGCCTTGATTTATGTCTACTGCCGCTAATTTAGAGCAACCCCTAAAAATCCCATATCCGCCAGTCGATGCAGAATTTGGTATAACTACGGTTAGTAGATTTGAGCAAGCATCCCAACAATAGGCGGGAATAACTGAAAGACTAGACAAGAACACCTTTTCAAGGCTTGTCATTGTTCCGAACGATGCTTGTACTAGGTCTGTCAAAATCGGGAATTGAGCGTCCGTTAATTCCTCAACACCTGATACTATGAAAGCCTCAGTCCAAACCTTAGTCACTTTCGGAAAGCTCAAACCTTTGAGATTTGGACAACTCCGAAATGCATAGGCTAATATCTCCGTGGCTTCAGGCGCTGTAACGGATGTTATTGGTTTTCTTGCAAAAGCATATTCGGCTATGCTTGTGACGGTATTCCCTAGTGTTATTGCCCCGCTCGGCTCTGTGTTGGTCGCAATATCATCTACCGATATACCGCCGCCCCCGCTCGGAATCGCCTGAACCGCAGAGACAAACCCCGCCGGGAACGCAAGGTCAGAGGAGGTGCCGCCTTTGGTGCGGATCGCATTGGCAACGGAGGTGAGGTCAGCGTCAAGCTGTGCCGAATCGACAAGTTTATCAACTGCCATCAGTAGCTACCTCCTTGCCATGTCTGCATCGTCACGGGAGTAACAATTCCGTCACTCCCCACAACAAGAAATTTTCCTGTGTTTGCTGTGCCTTGATTTGACGCAACCGAACCCACATCTACGGCATTCAGTACTACATTGCCTGTCTGACCATTAACTGAATTGACGGCACCACCGCCTCCACCAGACTCATCAGCCCACTCGGTATCAAGATCGTTATTGCTTCGTTTCTTAAGAACCTGATCTGTTGTACCGCCGGGAGGCACTCCAGTACCGTGCTGTGCAATGTATTCACCAATAGCGATGTCTAGCAGATCTCGAAAATCATCACTGTTGACGATAGTATCAAGGTCTAAAGAGCTTTTATGCACCTGCATAATAAAATTGATGGTCTCGATATGCTCGTCGCCATCAAATATCAGTATGCCGCATCTGCACTCACCGGCGATGGATGTCATTGTGCCGGTAGTGGTAAATATCAGTGTACGCGTATCAACCATAGAGACTGCTTCAGTATCTATAAAACCTGTCTTATTAGCACGCGTACCACGAAGTTCATAAGTATAACTCGAGGATAAGGAAAATGAAGCACTAGTACGGCTCGAAAGTGTTATTTTTATCTCCCGAGCCGTATCATACTGTGTAACGTTAATTACAGGAGGTACTCCACCCGGTGTAACGTCAAGAGATATTTCCTGTCCAAACATTAAAGCTCACCTCGCATTAATAGGTGGACATACCATAAATAGCTACAGGAACTGCCCATTTCGTGGCGGTCGTTGTATTGTATTCCGAACCAACCGATGTACCATCGCCGAACACAATTTGGCCGGTACTTCGATTAATTATAACGTTTCTGAATGTTATATCTACTCTACTGTCATAAGAGCCAACAACGGCCGGTCTACAAGCTGTCGATGTACCAGCAGGAGCGTGAAGTATTGTTCCGTTTCTACCATCCCATCCATCGCTCCCAGAAGTTCTTCTTATCTCAATGTAGAAAGTATCATAGAAACATACCGCCGGGCAATTAACCGTCTGTGCAGAAAATCCCTGTGCAGGACTCGGATTAGTCCATAGGGTTGTCATTGACCGTCCAGAAGAAACGTTACGAGCAACAACACCAAGACTCGTTCCGGTGTTTAAAATTGCTAAGACGGCCTCTGCCATACTTCCGGTAAGATTAATATCGAGATTTGTTAATCCGCCAATAACAGAAGCCACACTACTACCCTGAAGAGTTCTTAGCGTTACCTGAGAAAATTCTCCCTCTTCCGACGCCGCAGTTGTGTCAACCGTAGCAATAATCGAAGTATAGGCTACAGAACTTGTTCCAGTTTGAATATTAAGGGTTGTTTGCGGAATATAAAATACTCGTCCTCGTATAATGGCGTATCCTTCTGTAATGGTTACAGAGTTGCTAGATACAGTAATATCACAACCGGTCAGTATACCATCGCTAAGGGATGCGTTGCCAAAAGCACCTAAACCCTTAGCTGTTAAATATTGGTTTTCAAAAAATATACCCTCAATCGGCATTATTTCACGCTCCTTACTTTATCCGTCAGAGTCGTTTTCAGAGACCCAGACTTATAATGGTATAGTCCGTCCGAAGACTTTGTGGCTTTGTATGTTACTTTGCCGAAATGAGTTGATCCGTCTGGGAGTCTAAATCGGACGTTGTCTCCCACGAATAGTTCTCGATCAGAAGCCCATTCTATTTTGTAGCTATCAATCGTATCTTTAAATTCCTCTTGTGCTTCATCTATAGGAATATTATCTTCCCCAATGGAAATCACCGACCAATCGCCTTCTACTCTTGGCGTTGGGGGTGTAAGAACAACCTCTCCAGCATCATTAAGATAGAAGTCCGTTTGAGTAGTCGTCTCTTCTATCTTCTGAAGAACTGTGACCTTCGATATTGCTCCGTCGCCAAAATTCGCACCCTCGTAAATCGTATGGCCATCATTAAAAACAACGGTCCAAGCGTTGGCCGATCTTGGACGAATTGTTATTGAGATCCCATCTTTTGAAGCATAGATATCGAAAAAGATTTCATCAATTTTAATAGTATCTTCGATATAGTCACGGAGAGAGTAAATATCATTCTCTTCATCAGCCGGGGCTTTAAACGCCGTTTCGGTATCCATGTTGGTTATTGAAATGTACGGATAAGCGTAAAACAGATCCGGTTGGTTAATATACTCATTCTCAATAACTGACGCAATGAAAGCGCCCTTAGAGCTATATGTTGCATTATGCCAAATATGGTCTCTGGCAAATAATCGCCAGACTGGCTCGAGTGTAACTTTAGTTGTTGTCTCTTCCTGAGAAGTACCTTTTACAAGCCAAATATTACCATCGATTAAAGCCCAGTCATTAATACCAACCCCGGAGGCTCCATTTAGGGGAACTGTTATCTGAGAAGTTGTATCGTCCGTTGCGTCATAAACGAGAGGATCACTGGAAAGTAATTCGCACTGTCCTTTAACTAGGAATGTAAGACGGTCTTTAAAAAATATCACAACGCGTCACACCCCTCTGTAGTAGTTCACAATATTTATAGTCACAAGTCCAGTAATCTGACTCATAGACGATAACTCTACAACGCAAGGTTCGCCTACTGGTATCCTTGGGTAGACCTCAGAATTTAAATCATCAATGGAATTTAATAGGTCGGTAATGCCGTATACTCCCTGTTTCATAATATAGGAATTATCGTAATCTGAAGAATATAAAAGCACTTCTCCGGCATCGATTATAGTATTAACTGTTGTACAGGAACCATAGACTTTTCCTGAATCATATCCGTAAATACGAATTGAAGGGTTAATAAGCCCGCCGGCATACGAAAGAATAAATCCCGCATCTCTATGGCCGGTAGCATACACTATAGTAGACACTCTAAAACGGTTATCGCCTTTAAGTCTCCCTATCGTTCCACTGATTTCGTGCTCATCTTCATTTGACTCACTTGAATCGCTTTCAACAGCGCCTTTAAGACCGTCTATCGTTCTACTGATTTCAGACTTGTCTTCTTTATCGGCTTTAAGTTTCACTATTGTTTCACTGATTTCTTGCTCGTCTTCTTTATCGCCTTTAAATCCCCCTATCGTTCTACTGATTTCAGACTTGTCTTCACTTGACGAACGTGAATCGCTTTCATCATCGCCCTCACTATCGCTATCACTAGGCGGGCCAACGAGAGACTGATTTACAATAAACGGATTAGCCACTGCACCAGCTTCTCCCTCAATCCTATACTCAGTCTTCGTAAACCACGGTGTAAGACCATACATAGCGATAGGAGCTTTCAGACACTGCTGAGTTGTGAGCTCAGTCTTTGTCAGATAACTAAGTTTGATCTTACGTCTGTACCGGGTCGGAGTAGGACTGTAGACGAGGTATAGAGTTTGAGCCAAAGATACCCAATCAACAAAGCGCCGATACATCATATACGGATCTATCGGGTCGATAAAGTAAAGATCCCCAGCGATAGTCTGCTGAGGATCTTTGTCTTCTTCTACCGAAGAAAAGAAACCATATGAGAAGTTGGTGAAGGTCGAGTTGTTGTTAACGCCAAGACCTGTCGGATCAACAAACCATATGCCCCTTTCTCCGTTAAGGGGGATCGAGTCTCCTGTCTCGTTTTCAAGCCAGAATTTTCTAAGGATTACATCGCTCATACTCTAGCCCCCAATTCAGTATTAATGCGGTTAACAAAGTAGTCAACCATGCCTTCATCCATACGCTGGACGTAGAAGTTGTTGGTGAGTTCGACTTTGCTGGTGGGTGTGGAAGATGCCTGCTCAGACGACCGATTAAGTGTCCTCGCTGCCAGATTCGCCATACCAGTACTGTAACCGATGGATCCGGAATTCAGCATCTCACCAATACGAGTTGCCCCATTTTGAACGTTCGAAAGATCGAGTACCGGCGTGATGGTCATGCTAGCATCAAAGTCGCCATTAATAGCATCAATAATGCGAGTGACCACAGTCTTGATACCATTGAGAGCGTTGGACGAAGCAGACTCTACAGCGTCATCAATAATGTTGGAATTCTTTTCGACACCGAGCCCAAAGCCTTGATCGAAGAACTTACCATATTCTTCTGTAGCTTTGGAGGGAGAATGCGAATTCAGAGTTGTAGCGAGGGTGTTAAGAGCAGAATTAGCCATCGTGTTAACTTTAGAAGTAACAAGATAGCTATACGCCGAAACACCATTTGCTAAACCAGCATCAAAGTAATAGCCATACCAATAGGCTCTATAGCCAAGATTCTTAAGCGTGGCTATCGCAGAATTGGCAAGCTTAAGTGTCGCCGCAGTGACTAACCAGGACCAGTTGTTAATACCAAGAGCGAGGCCTTCGTCGAAGTAAGCACCAGACTGTTCTGTAATAGTAGAAGGGCTATGTTCACCAAGCGTGGTATTGAGTGTGGTGATACTATCAATACCAAGGCCTTCAATAGAAGACATTACACTATCAGCACTAGAATCAACTCCGCCACCGAATCCGAGACCAAAGTTTAAACCGCTGTCTCCGGACAGGTCTGTTAAGCCGTTTAAAGACTCAGCCCCACCTTCTACAGCGCCGGACAATTCACCGAACGCAGAAGTCATATCTATAGCACCTGCACTTGCTGCATCAGAAACCGCTGTAGTTTCCTGAGTAATTTCATCAGCAGAAACAGGAAGGGTTATTTTACCAGAACCCTCATAGTGACCCGGTTCAGGAGTCATTGCCTCGTCAACGGCGGTCATTGCTTCATCAACAGATGCGGCAGATCCTTTTAACTCAGCTGCGTTCTTATCGACATTAGCTTGAAGATCACCAAGAACTTCGTCGACGTCATTTCCTACATTTTCGGCTAATTGATCAACACCATTTTTAACTCCGTCCCACCACTGAGTAAGTTTTCCAGTAGGATCGAGTTCGAGAACCCATCCAAACGTGCTGTCTACGAGTCCGATAAGAACTTCAGCCACAACAAGAAGAATTGTTCGAACCAACGAAGTAATAAGTTGACGAATCATCGGCAGATTATCAAGTATTCCCTTCACCACAGACGCAATCAGCATCAATGCCATCGAAACGATCGTCGAAGCTAACGGACCGATTTTCTCACCAAGCCAAATTACAAGAGCTGCAAGAATAGCCCCGACGGCGCCAAGAATAATACCTAAAGTAGGACCGCTGCTAAGTGCTTGTGCAAGGGACGTAATAACACTTACCATGGTCTCAACCATTTTAACTTTATGCGCAATTATCACAGCTAAAATAGCAGCAATTAGCAACGCAATAAACTGTACTATCGACTGCCCCTGAGACATTAAGACATCGAAGAAGCCAACAATGCCTTCAGCAAGATTGGTGCCTGCTGCTTTAGCGTCAACGGACGAATCAGAAAGAATCTGAAGAGCTTTAGCAAATGCAAGCGCACCAACACCGGCAAGAGCAAGGCCAGCGCCAAGAAGTGTTACTGCAGCGCCTATAGCGAGCATACCAATGGCAATCTGAGGAAATGTTCCAGCAACAAAACCAAGTGCCCCAAAAGCAACTACAACGAGCGCAATTGCCCCAGCAGCCTTCATCATATCGCCGAATTTCTGACCAGAAAGTACCTTTAACGCAGCGGCGACGGCAACGACTCCGACGGCCATGGTTAAAAGTGAGAATATGACCATTTTAGGATTCTTTACTTTATTGACCGCAACGCTCATTAATAAGAACGCACCAGCCATGGCGATTAACATTACCGACACAGCTCCGACGGCGCTCCACATTGCACCAAGGTTAAATGCTGCGACTGCGGTTAAGACCACAAGGACCGGAATTAATAGGTCTAATGCCAACGCCATTAAAATGAACTGCCCACCGATTCCCTTTGTTTCAGCCACTTTATTACTCAAAACACCAAGAGCAACAGCCAATGTTCCAATAAGGAATATCAACGAAAATGTTGCATTCCATAGTGCTCCTCCGCCTTGTATCGTAGCAAGAAGTGTCATCACAGTTACTACCGGAATAAGCAAATCAAGGGCAAAGGCTATTCCAATAAAGCTCTTAGCCATACCGCCGGCATTTTCCATTTTTCCCGATAGTCTGGACATTAAGACAATAATGGCGGCCATGCCAACAACTACACCAGCCAAAGCAAGTAAACCTTGTTTTAACTTCTCCTGTGGCATAAACCCAAAGACTGCAACCGCAGCAACTAAGCTAAACACTGCAGCAGCAAAAGCCGCAAGAGTAATACCAAGCTTAGGAACTGCTACTTTTAACTTGTTAATACTAACTAGAGATCCTTCGACAGTATCACCCAGGCTATTAATTTTACCCCAAAAGACGCCTATAACTGCCGCTAAACCAGCAAGAGCGCCAATCAAAGGAATTAATGCACCAACAACTTGTACAAGTTTTCCTTCTGGGATAAGAGATAAGCCAATTAAAGCGAGAGCAAATATCCCGATAGCGGCAGCAATTTTTAATAACGCATTAGCCTTAAGATCCATGCTGTAGCTAACAAGAACCTGCTTTACGCCGCCTAAAATGCCAGCTATTTTACCGGGAACCGCAGCAGTGCCTGCAAACAAATCACCAAGTCCGCCTAAAAGATTAGCAAATCCAAAACCGATGGAAGTACCTGTCGCAACAGCAAGACCTTTAATAATAGTTGAAAAGACGCCACCCCAATCTGTCTCTTTGGCTTTTTCAACTACGCCGTCAATAAGACTGGATAACCAGCCTTTACCTGTTTCTTTTAATTCGTCATTTGTAAATAGATTCTGGAAGAACTGAGATACAACGTCTGCTGCTGAAGAAGCAAAGTCACCGACACTCGAAAAGTCAAGACTTTCAAAGAACGCTTTAACCTGGGGCCAGCCGTTCTGAATAATCTCGATCATATTTACTATGCCAGTTGCAATTTTGTCTATCCAACCAACAGCATCATCAAAAGACGGCAACTGAATTGTGGATGTGGAAATCCGATCAAAGAATCCGCTTAACTTATCAAGCGCATCTGTCTTAATCCCAGAAATCCAATCTTTAAACTGTTGCCAATATCCAAGTAGTTTCTTAACCGACTCAGACTGACGAGCGTATCCCATAAGGTTTCTAAGCCAGATCTGAATCTTCACAATGTTCTTCTCAAGAGTATTATTCTCTTTTAGTTTCTGAACGAACGCCGTAAACAAATCGGCAAATGGCGCTAAAAATGCTAAAGCTTTCTTAATAATACCAATGCCAAGTTTTAAAGCCGGAAATGCTAAGTACTTAGCACCAAGCTTAGCAATCTCTATAAGTAAAGATAACGCTGAACCAAAACCACCAATAACAGACGCTAAATTATCTGCATCAGTAGCAACTTTCTCTTCCTCTTCAGCGACCGTTTCTAGTTCTTCAGCGGCATCTGTCAACTCTGTTATAGCTTCTGCTGCCTCTTCATACTGAGACGGATCGATGGTGTAAGCAGGAGCAACCCCAACAGATTCATTTACAGCATTTTGAACAAGCTCATAAACATAACCAGCTTCTTCTAATGCTTTCTTACGATCGTCACCATTACCCCACGTTCCGGCCCAAACCTGATCGACCAGGCTGGATAATGCCTCTGTGGTTTTTGTATAAGCATTTACGATTGACTCTGAGTTCGAAATGATAGGCTCGGCTACACTCTCAACAGTTTCTTCGACCTCGGTAAAAGCGGCCTTAAATTTTTCAGAAAAATTATAAAATTTTACTGTTAACTCTTCTAACTTTTCTGACGTTAATCCCGGAAAAATTTCAGACCAAACGTTTCCAATTTTTTCGCCAATACCTTTAAGGCCTTCCCAAATATTATTTACTGCTGACCAAAATTTTTTATATCCTCCAACTTCGCTTTCATGCCATCGCTTAAGCATTGAGTTTCTAGCCGCACCGCCGCCAGCAAATACTTCCCACATTTCATTTGCAAGTTTCGTCCAAAGTTTTTTTGCTTCCGTATAATTACCAAATATCAACTCAAAAGTATTCATCCAGCCGGTACTGACTGCATCTTTGGTTGCGTTTATTGCCTCTTCAAATGTCTTAGCTTCTTGCGCTGCTTTAAAAGCTCTTCTACCAAGATCAAATTCTTCTGATGAAAGGCGCTTTAATTTTTCTTCAAGAACTGATGCTTCTAAACCTGTTATCTTAGTTGCTTCCGCAAAATCCAAAGTTCCATTCTTATAATCTTCAACATATTGTAAAATATCAGAAGTCGTCATGACTTCGTATTCGCCATTAATTGTCTCATATAAAGAGTTTAACTCATTAGTGAAGCCACCATACTTATCCAAAGTCTTCATTAAGACTTCGCTGGTCAGCCACATATCCGAAAGATTCTGGTTAAACGATTTAACTGTAACTTCATGACCTTGCAGTGTAGTCCAAACGCCATCTGACTTCTTTTTAAGAGTGCCCATAGCTTCAGCAGTTGCAATTGCTGTCTCTTTAAATTCAACAGTAGCCATGTTGGCATTCTCAATCGACTTCCAGTCAATTAACTTAACACCGCCGGTCGAAAGAGCCTGGGATAAGTTGTACATCGCTCGACTGGCTTCTCCAGCATTAGCACCAGAAATAGCAGCCCACACAGCAATGCCTTGCATAGCAGTAACTGAGTTTTCAAGCGATTGGCCATTTGACGTAAACTTACCAATATTATTTGTCATATCGACAAAGTTATATGAAGTTTCATCTGTAAACCAGTTAAGCTTATCTAGTTGGGCATTAACGTCTTTCATCTGCTGCTCTGTGTCATTATAATCTTTTGCCGTTGCAGCCATGATTGTTTGAACCGCTTCTGTCTTCTCAGCGTATTTATCCCAACCGGCACCAATCTGCTCAATACTTAAACTTTTGACCAACCTGATAGCCTTAGCCTGAACATCGTATATAGCATCACCAATTCGTCTAAGAATCTGATCACCGATTGTTCCCATAATTGAGAACTTACTATTTATTGCTTCAATAGCATCGCCAAGGCCTGCAAAATCAAGCTTTCTTGTAGCCTGATCCAAGTCATTGAAATTATCGGCCGCGCCCTTAAGGTTAAGAGATTTTTTGAGTTTCTCTAAACTACTGATACTAGTGCTTACGCCGCTCTCAAACTCTTTGTTGTCAAATCGCATCTCTACGACACGATTATCAACAGTCGTGGACATAGGCCGATCACTCCCTTTTTAGGTAAAAATAAAAAGCCCTCCGAAGAGGGCTTAAAACATTGTTTGTACGTCCAGTTATTACCAGTGCTGAATTTCTCGCCAAACCTCTTCTGCTATTCGTTCAAATATAGGCTGAATTGCAGGGTTAATGTAATCTATACCTTCGACCCATCCGCCAGTTCCAGTTCCATGTCCCATTTGAATCCCAATGGCGACATTGAACCAGCCGTCTTTTTCATTGCTGTTTGTCCAATATATAGCACAATCATCAGCAGATTTACGTATTTCGTAAGACCATGAATCTGCTGTTAATCCAGAATCAACGGGCGTTGCCATAGCCAAAGCTTCAACGCCTTCTCTTCCATATTCCTCTAGACGATCCCATAAATCGGCTTTTTCTGCTTTTTTAAGAAATCGTTCAGTCTTTTTAAAATCGCCTTTTTGCCGAAAAGAGATCTTCATAGTATTATCCTCTACTGTTCATTTTAGCGCGTCTTGCAGCATTTAACGATCTATTCTGAGCCGCAATTTCTTTTTTACTCATTTTCTTTGTCGGTTGATTCTTAATACCGGCAACCTCTATTAGAGTCATAAGTCTGTTTAGATGCCAACGCTGACACTCAAATGGAATATTTAGCGCTGTCATCCAATAATAAATGAGTTCAGAAGTAATGACTTGCTTACGGCCTCTTTTCTGATCTTTAGTATTAATGGTGGTAGCGGTCATTGGATCACTGATATACGCCTCTATCGCCTTTATGTTGTCAAGCGATAGATGCTTATAAACATCATCTGAGATTTCCTTATTTGGATTCGAGATGGTCATACATTTTATGTAATACAGCATCTCTTCATCTGTTTTTGGCTTCTCATCAAGATACGGCTTGTGATACTTTGACTCCCATTTTGATATAGAAACGAGAGAGTGCTCCAAAGTTAATGGCGTCTCTCTCCCGTGAATAAACTTGTTGTTAACTGGATCCCAGTCTTCCCATTCAGGAACAACAATCTTAAGCATTTCCAGAATTAATAGGCATTACATTATTGAGTTCCTGCTCAATCGCCGACATATTCTCGTCGATGCTGCGCTGAGCATCTGCAGGAACAATAGCACGAACAAATTTGACAAGATTACTGACGTCACTAAGCATTTCCATATAAAGCGCGTCATATGCCATGGTTTCAACAAAGTCTTCACCCGCGCCAAACTGACGATTTCCGATTCTCTTAGAGAATCGTTCGCCATCTTCGGACTTAATACCATAAGACTGGATAACCAGATTGCGGAGGATTTCGCCCATACGTTCCTGAATTTCATCCTTTTCCGCATAAGTAAGCTCTTCGTCTGGATTCTCCATGCCCTTAATCCGTTCAACGATCTCCTGCATTTCATAAAGAGGAGAACGCTTCATCTCCATAAGTTCCGGACGAGTCATATTAAAATAAAAAGTTTTAGTCTTTTCTTTACCGTTAAAATCGGTGTAAGTAATCGGCCTCTTATACATTTGTTTCTCCTTTCATAATAAAAGCGGGCCCCACTAATTAGCAGGGCCCAGGATGTTAAAAATATCAGGCAGACGGGGCAGTCCAACCCATAGCGGTCAGAACCTGCTCGGGCGTCGGCAGAGTGGCAACAGCGGATTCGTCAGTATCGCCATACAGAGTGGTCTCAAGAGCAGTAAGAGCGGTCTTACCGGCAGCGTCAAGACGGGTGGTGTCGATCGTGATGCAAGAAGTAGGCTTGTAGCCAGTAACGGCCACAGGAACCGTATCGAACTCCCAGCTGAAGGTGATGGCGTCGGGAGAATCGTTGATGGTCTCATAACCGCGCTCGGACGGAGAAGCGGTCGCACCCCAGATGATATGCAGCTTATAACCAGCCTCGGTCGTAGCATCGTTACCGATCTCGGTACGATAGCAGAAGCCAAAGGAGCTACGAGCCTGCTGACCAATCCACACGCCATCAACAGGGACGCCGGAGCCATCGCACTCAGCCCATTCATCAGGATAAGTGTAGGCCTCGATGGTACCGCCGAAAGTCTCAGCAGAACGCATAGAAGCATACTTAATGTTATCGGCCCAAATATCAGTGGCCTCAGCACCCTCGGGGCTCTCGGTAACAGCAGTCAGGCCATTCCAAGCAACGCCAGTCTTATAGGTGCCGTTAGCATTCTTCACATAGAGAACGCCCTTCGATACGCCATTTTCATAGAAATGCTCGCCAGAAGCATCCCAAACAAGCTTAGGCATAGAAGTTTCCTCCTTAATAGAATAAATCGTAATGATAGTGATTTAGGTCATCCGCCTTATAATGGCGATTGAACTTACACATTTGAAAATGACTCTCTGTTTCATCAACAAGAGGGTCATCTGGATTTTTGGTTATATAGGTCAATGAGTATTTGTGGACTCGCCTATACATTAAATTGTCAGCTCGGATTGTATCCGACGGATCTCGTGAATATACGTAGCATGGATACTTCAACTTTAATGACGGAGAAGGCTGAAAATAACAATCACTAGTTCCGAGCAATGTTTTCAGCTCATCATGCAGATCAGTCCTGCGGCCCATTGTATACGCCTCCCAACGTCAAAACGAGTCTAGGATACTCGACGTCAACGCTTTTCACGTCCCATCGAGTACCCAGCCACTCTACGTATTTAATATAGGGAAAGTGTTCAATGGCATAGGGATCTGCAAGAATGCTGATACGATGCTGCACAACTATGTTGTCATTGAGATGTTCTGTATCCTGCCAACGAGTGCCAAGCTTTAAAATATCACCATAATACTTTCGCTTCTCTATAATTGGGGAGTCAACGCCATACTCATCGACATGAGGAATAGCGTACCCGACTTCTCCAAAGAAGCGTTTTGATGCATTTGTACCCTCAGCCATTCAATCCACCCCTTACTCAGTCTTCGTCGGTAATCCTATTATGATTTTCTTTAGGCTTATAGTCATTCTTTCGAGGCTGATCATACTTAGGTTTAGACAAAGCACTCTCAAGAGCACTAACGGCGGCCGAGATAGTAGTAATACCATCAACCGATCCACCGTTAGCTTTAATCATGACCTTAAGTCTTTCGAGCGTACGCATAGGCTAATGATTACGCAGTCGTGACTTCAGCACCAAGAATGGTCATCGCGGAGTAAGGCTTAACCAGAGCGCCGGAGATGCGGGTCTCGATCAGATACTTGTACTGGTTGTAGTCGATGTCGAAGTCGTCGAACAGGTTGACCGCGCCGCCCTTGTCAGAACCAACATTGTAATCCGCCAGGTTGACAATGACGCCAAGAATCTGCTTGTTATCAGCAACAGCACCCTCCATGGCCTCGACCGTCACGATCTCCTTCACACGCAGGCGGGTAGCCAGCTGAGCAACGGAGTCATACATGTAGTGGCCAATGTCGTCCTTGAGCAGGAGCATCTCAGACAGCACGTCCTCAGTGGTGAAGAGCGTGGGAACGCCAGAGCCCTTATAGCCCTTGCGAGCGCGAATAATGGAGTCGATAATATCACCAGCATTGGTAGGATCGGTGACATTAACCTTGATGTTGAACAGAGGCACATCCAGAGCAACAGGACGAACGTGGTTCACATTGATCTTGTCGTCGGAGCTGTCGTCACGGCCATCGCCGATCAGAATGGCGCGAGCGATCTCCTCGTCGAGCATCAGACGCATCTCGGACTTGATCCACGCAACGACGTCGAAGTCAGTAATATCAACAATGTCGTCACGGTCCATCTTCTGATGCTTGTAAATGGTCTGAGGATCAGTGGTACGCTTGAGCAGCTTGAAGATCTCGTTGGTCTTCTGATGGCCCTTGATGTAGCCCTTCGCACGAGCGTCAGCCTCAGTGATGTTGGCATACACGCTCTTAATGCGGGAGAACGGGCTGTGCTTAACGGAGCTCATGACCTTCGCAACCCAGTCAGTGTCGCGCTTGATGAACTCAGGCGGGACATTCAGGGAGCGATAATCGGGGAACAGCATGTCAGGATCCCGGAAGCCATAGGTCTGAGAAGCGGTAGCCTGAGACGGGCCTTCCATACCGGTCTCGTCGATAGCGTGCATAAGCTCGTCATTGTCCTCGAAACGGTCGCGGAGCATCTCACGAAGAGAGCCAACCTTGTTGCGCTTAGCGTCGTCCAGAATAGCGGACTGATCAGCATGGCTCATGTAAGCGCCCTGAGCCTTATCGGTGTCAAAAATGTTGTGAGTCACAGTAGTATCCTCCTCATCGGTAATAGAATGTTTTGCTTCGGCTTTCGCATCTTCAAGCGCCTGGCCGATCATAAAATAAACAACTTTCTTCTGCTCTTCGGTAAGAGTATCAAAGACATCCTTAACGGTCTTCTCACCGTCATCCTTCTTCTCTTCCTCATCAGCGGAATGCTTTACTTCATCTTCGTCCTTGTCCTTGGATTCGCCCTTAGCGTCCTCGAGAGCCTGGCCGATCATGAAATAGACTACTTTCTTCTGCTCTTCAGTCAGAGTGTCGAAAACGTCTTTGACAGTCTTTTCGCTGTCCTTCTTCTCCTCTTCGGGTTTCTTCTCGTCTGCCACGGATTCTTTTTCCTCCTTTTCAGGTTCTTTATTATCATCCGCATGAGTAAGTTCAAGACCATCAGGAGCCGCATAGATGATTGCTTCATCATAAGCAACTTCTCCGGAATGAGCTAAAACCGGATACTCAATAACAGCACCATCATTAGCTCCAGCAAGAACAACACTCACCTCACGGATTCTTCCATGCACGACGTCACCGCCATGCTGGGTAAGCTGATTTGCGTAAATGGAAAAAGAAGTCAGGTCCCCATGAGCAACGGCCTTCTTAACAAGCTGACCGTTTTCCGTGTCGTTGCACTTAGCAAAACAATACATGCCCTCTCCGGGTCGATACTCCAAAAGAGCATGCCCAAGCACATTCTTGGGATCGTTATGCTGGTGCTGATACACAAGAGGAACTGTCTGACCATCGTTTTCCTTAAACGCTCCATCTCGGATCGTCCGGCCATCGGCACAAAGAATGTCATTCTTCGTAGCCCAGCCGGCAAAGTCAAACTTTTCTCCCATTTTGATATCTCCTAATGTTTAATCTGATGTGACCTCACCAACATCATCAGCTGTCGGTGACGGATCAGTATCTTTATCCTGGTTGAGATTTCGGTTACGAAGTTCGTTAGCACGCTCATCGTCAACCGCCTTCCATCCAAGAGCTCTGACACGGAATTCATTCGGCGAGGAAACCTCACTTCGAATAAACTTATCAGACATTTCCGCAAGCTGTGCTGTAGTAGCAAGCCTAAACGGATCTCTGAAGAAGACAATCGACTGTCCCTGCGTACGAGCTGTTTTGGTCAGGAACTTTCGCTTCATCTCATCGACAAGTGCGCTCAGAATAGGCTCCACTGTTCTGTTGTTGTAATTCAGCATCGTCTGTTCGTTTGCTGTGCCGTCAATGATCTCTTGCGTAAGCCCAAGCTGGCCATAAAGCACCGTAGTAAGATACTCGATCTGCTTCATCAGATTATTTTCAACGGCTCTATTCAACTGCGTAACGTGTTCCGTAGAATCAATGTACGCAATTCCAAACTTGGAGCCGGCAAGTTGGTTTTCTATGTCCTTACGTCGCATCTCCGCCTGCTGTCTTCGGCCTTCAGTCTTGATCGTGTAGGGAAGCTGAATGATAAGATCAAGCTTTCCGGAACCAGACTGTTCATCGATAGCGTCAAGAATAACCAGCTTACGTTTCAGTCGCTGAAGAGTCGAGTTAGGCTCATTCATCACTGAATAAAACGGGTTATAGGCTATCGATACGACCTGCTTCGGAAGTGTGATCTCTTTATGTGTTCCATCGCGATCGTCATAAAGATCGACCTTAACGTGCTGCGGATACCACGTAACAACTTCTCCCGCTCGCATCTTCTTAATGTTGTACGAGCTTGACAGATTCGGATTAATGTCCGTCTCTGTAGGAACGAGAGCAACATGACCACGATCAAGCATCATGGCAGTGGCACTGCGAATGAATTCTCTCGACGTCTGGTCTATGTTTGCTTCGGTTGTAAGACAATAATTAAGATCGTCATTGATTGTCTCGACAAATCCCCCATTTTGATCAACACGAGCGTGCTGAAGAGGAATAGAAGACACATCGATACTGAGTCTGGTAATAATCCCGTTCAGAATCGACTGCTCACTTCCCCTTGTCATTCTGGGGCGATCTGGACGAGAAAAGCTGCCAGCCCCAATGTGCTGCCAGCCGTAATAATTGTCTCTATTGCTGAAGGCGTTCCAGGCGTGTTTAAGCCTTTCGCCCAATGATGGCATCTGGACCACCTCCCCTATTGAATTAACATGGCACCGTGTTATCTAGCACCAGTTGCGTTCCTAATTTCTTCAAGTTCTTTCTTGTACTCGTTTTTAGACTCAATACGGGCATAATTGTAGGCGTCTCTTCCCTGCTCCCAGGCAGTTTTCGGAGACATGACCGCTATCAGTCCGTATCCACCAGTTAAACTGGGAAGAATAAAAGTCCCGAATGCAGACATACCGATGCTGCCTAATGCGTTTGTCGCCCAATCACGGCCATTAGAAACCCGTTCATTAAGTCGGCCCTTCTTATCATATTTTAGATCTTTAACGTGTTCCTCGCCATACTTTTCCTGCAGACGTTTAACATGATCTTTTGCTTCTTGTTCGGATTTCTGAGCCGCTTTCTTTAGCTTTTCTGCAGTCATTTCTGAAATATGCTTTTTCTGTAACCGCTTAAGCGTTGGATTCTTTTCATATCGCATAGAAGCTTTAGCAGCCTTTTTATCAGCCAGCCTTGACGCAACCCCTAATACAGTTGCTTCTTTACCCTTTTGGTACGCCTCTTTGTTGTCAGCCCTGACTTCTTTGCGGCTATACTGCTGTTTTCCAGCCTCAGTAAGCGTCCCATCCGGGTTCTGATACCGGCGTACGCCCCACTTCATACCTATAACGCCATAGTGATAGAGTTCATTAGGATAAGGAGTTCTCAAGAATTATCACCCCTTTTTATTTGTTCTTTTTCTTATATGCTTCTTCTATTTCTAGTACTGCTCTTGCTTCAGCGCCTTTATAAGCTAGTGCACGATCTCGACTAGTGTATCTGTGCGTCCAATCTTCGTTTGATGTAGCCCACCATTTAATATTTGCTCGCCTTGTTGTATAACGATACCCTCTAGAAATCGTTTTTTGGTCTTTCGAATCTAACAAATAATACTTTTTACCACTATTGGCGATTCTATCAGCCATATCTTTTGCAGATTGTGCTTTATCACTTAAACGTTCTTTTCTACGCTCATTATTTGTTTTATCAGCTTTAGCCGAATATTTGTTCGCTTTTTTAATACTTCTATTTTCTTTAACGGCCATGTCTTTTTCAAATTTGGTATGCCGGCCTTTTTCTTTTACCTTAGCTGCAAACCCATATTTTGCTTTACTGGCTCTAACGGCTTTATTGTTTCCATGGCCTTCATAAAGCGGATAAGGAGGCCCATTTTGAACCCCCCACTTTTGACCGGTTACGCCGTGATGATAAAGTTCATTAGGATAAGGAGTTCTCAAAACCCTATCACCTCTCATTCAAACGCATCTTTATTGTGTTTGTAAGCAACGTAAGCATCCATCATCGAAGCAACGTTATCAATCTTCTGATCTCTACGCTGCTTATGGAGCTTACGGTTACCATTTGTGTCGACTGCTACAATGCAGTTTCCCATACAAAACTGCATAAGCAATTCATCGAATATTAATTTGCGATCCTCGGCAAGAATCTTTAACTCACCAAGAGGAACGGATTCAGTCTTAGCACCCTGGATTACTTTTTCTACACCGTATGGACCATTCTCCATCTGCCAACGCTCAACAAAGTCTTTTGCGTTGTACGGGTCATAGCCAAAGCAACGAACGTCGTAGTCTGCGTCGATAATAAACTTATCGAGATCCTCATAAACCTCGGTCATATCGAGAACCGACCCGTTCATGATAACCAGACTGCCTTCATTAATAAAACGCTGATACTCCTGCCGCATAGCAAGCGGAAGATTAATCAGCGTTCGCTCGGTTATATAGCTTCTATTCTTAATACCAAAAGACTGGTCGCGTAATGGAAATAGAAATGTGAAGGCACAAAAGTCATCGCCCATGGAAAGGTCTGCGCCCATGGAACAAGGCATCCCATTGAATCTGTGACGACGATGAGGTAATGTTTCCTCGTATGTAAAGAAGTAAGTATAGCCCTCCATCGGCAGTCCAAAACGTTTAGCAAGAATCTCATTTCTCGCTGACGGGTTATGCTCGGCTTTCTCTACTTCTCGACGATATGTTTCATATGTGACGGTGATTCCAAGATTCGGATTAGCTTTGATCCACATGTTAGGATCTCCGACTTCCGAAATGTCATCAAGTTTGTAGTACCAAATCGATACATGCGGAGCGTAATAGTCACCCTTAAGGATGTCCATTAACTCCATTTTGATAGAATCCCCGACACCATTTCGAACCGTTCCCTCTGAACTTGTGGCAATGATTACATAGTCATCAATGCCACCCTTCGCTGCGCCTTGTTCAAGCGCAACAATAGGATTCTCACGAATAGTGCCAGAAAGCCACTCGTCAAGAGTTGCAACTTTACAGCGAAGACCCTGAAGCTTGTCTATACTGAGCGGTTTGATCTCCAAGTAAGAACCAGTTAAGAAGTTTTCTATACCCTTCTTAGTTGAAGCAAGTTTTTGGCGATTAGCTTTAGAGCCGGTAGTATTATTGAGACTACCCTCAGTAAGAAATTGAAACCATGGACCTTTAGCACGCGTAATAGCAGTACGGATAGGAAACAATACTTCCTCAGACTGCTTCATTGTAGGTGCAGTAGTGACTTGCTGAGTGGTCGTAGTATCAACTGTCAAAAAGTATGATTGGACGTCCGAATCGTACATTGACTTTGCTCCACCACGACCAAGAACAATGTATTGTACCTTAGTCAATCGCTGCGGAATGGTTTTATTTACGAAACGACCACCATGTCCCTCAGGATCCGGTTCCCATACACTTCGCTCAACAAATTCAAACCAGCTTAACAACTGTTCCGCCCAAAGCTTGAAGGACGGAAGCATAACCATGTCTCCGCCATCGGTCAACGTGAGCTCCGATTCGCAGAAATCGATAAAGCCCTCTACGGCCTGATCGTCATAGTAGTATCTCGGATCTCGGATCAGATCGTCAATACGGTTCATTTCCATTGAGATTTCTCGGCATACCGGGATTTCCCCTCGTATAACCTGCTCACGGAACTCCCCGTAATATCTGGGCGTTGCAGTGTTAGATAGGCTCATTTTTACTTAAACCAATCCTGAAAATCGTTAAATGATACTTCACTACCAGGATGCATCATTTGATACGCATTAAACGCTGATTTACTGGCTTCTTGATTTGATGCCAGTTTGCTTGCAAGTGTCTTATTATTACTCATTAAAGTTTTTGTGACTTGTTCAACAGATTTCTGAGACGGCTGAGAATACGTAGGAACTTTAATATCATGTTTACCTTTATATGCAGAATCAAACATCTTTCCTAATACGCTTTTACCACTATCGCTTGTAATTCTTGTCTGAGACGGTTGAGAATACTTTGGAACTTCAACCTCTTTCTTAGGTGCTACCTTCTGAGATGGCTGAGAATAATTACTAGGATCCCAATCAGATATGTCTGTCACTTTCTTCGGTGCTACCTTCTGAGATGGCTGAGAATAATTACTAGGATCCCAATCAGATATGTCTGTCACTTTCTTTTCCTTCTTTTCTTCGGATTTAGAATTATCTGTTTTCTCTTTTTGCTGAGACTGGCTCTTGTTATCCTTATTTCCCTGATTTTCAGATTCTTTTCTATCTTTATTTGTAATTCCTTTTTCTTTATCAGCTTTCTTATCAATTGCTTTAGCTTTACCATATCGAGCTTCAACTTCTTTAAGTTCAGCAGAAGAAAACTTTCCAGCATTCTTCCTGAAGTACTCAATATCTTTAGTCCTAAGAAGCTGATCAAATTCTTGTTGTCTTTGCTCTGCAAGCTTCAAACCAATTTTAGGAAGTTTTTTATCAGAATTGAATGCATTATTAATGTCAGCAACAGCGTTATAAGCTTTTGTTACGGTTTCAGCGGTTGAGGCAATTTGACCAATAGTATTTGTAATACTCTTAACTTTCTGCATTCCTGCATCAATGTCTTTAGCCCTCAACTCGGAAAGCTTCTGCTCATCCTGAATTCTCTGTACAGCTCGAGCCATTTCTTCTCTCGTCAGTTCACTAGAGAACTTCTGAATCTGTGCTGTCTTCCCAGAATTAATTGCCGCCTGTTTCTCCGCTTCATGCTCGGCAGCTTGCTTCTTTGTCATGCCCTTTTGAAGATTCTCAACAGTTCCATAACGCCGCATACCAGCTTTTGTTAAAGTCCCATCGGGATTCTGAAATCTACGGATGCCCCACTTCTGGCCTCTAATGCCATAATGGTAAAGTTCATTAGAATACATATACCGCATTTTAATTTCATTCACCGCCTTTCTAAAAAGAGGAGCTTATTAGGATTTGGATTGTAGAATCGAAACGCCACATAGATCGCCTCATTCTACATAGTAGTTGCTGTATTCGTCGACAGCGTAGGTCATGCGAACTTCGTATTCTTTGATCTGCCCATTAATTGCATCGACCATCGTACCACTCGACGGAGGATCAAAGAGCATCTTAGTGCGAAGATACACATACGGTTTACAGATCTCAATCTGACTCTCGTCAATAAAATCAGTCCATGTCTCAGAGTCGTCATGGATCATGTAGGGTGTCTCTGTCGACTTACCTACGCCAAGTTGCCATAGAATAAATAAGGCAGAATTAATGTCGAGAATAATATCTTCATCAAACGCCTCATAATCCTCACTGAGTCCAAGGAGCTTTTTAATAGAGGTAAGGATGCTTTCCATTTAAGAGCCTCCTTATGATTTGTTATACCACTCTGCAAAATCAGAAAGTGTAATTTTGCTATTTGGATGTTCGTTTATATAAGAATCATATGCGTTTTTGATTTGAGAGGCTTGGCCAAAATTATTTGCTCTATCACGATCAATATTTTTCATTGCTCTTTGAGCAAAATCACGAACAGCACCGGCAACAAGATCTTTAACGTTTTTATAAGAATTGCCATAACCGTATGAAGAGAGACGTCGATTACCGTATTCTCCAATTAAATCGTCAGCGGCTTTTTGACACTCCGTCATATATTTGTTATAAGCTTTATCTACTCTTTCTTTAGCAGCCTTATTCTCTGGGTTTGAATAAAATGCTTTCTCGGCTTTTTCGAACGCTTCATCTTCAAACCCCTCAAAAGTTTTACGAAAATCATGATAGGCATCTAAATCATCATCACGACCATTATTTTTATTGATAATGTCTTGTAAATATTCTGGATCATTTTTCTTAAACCAATCAATAGTATCCCGGTACGCTTTAGATGAAGCTTCTTTGCATTCATTCGAATCATAAAAATCTTTTTCTTCTTTAGCAGCCTCTCGAAATTCATGAAACGCCGTCAAAACCTGATCAACGTTCTTAATTTGTTTATATTGATTAGAATAAATATTATCTGCCACTTCGTTTTTTATACTGGTAACGTTTTCATATACTTCTTTTGGGCCAGACTTCCAATAATTAACTTTGTTAACAGATTTTTGAATTGAAGTTGCATACCTTTTCTTTCCGGCTTCCGTATAACTCCCATCCGGATTCTGATAACGGCGTACGCCCCACTTCTGACCGAGAATGCCATAATGCCATAATTCATTAGGATAAGGCTGTCTAGAATTACTCATAGCTATTTCCTCCACGGGCAAGTATCGTAAGGATGCTTTCCATTTAAGAGCCTCCTTCATACCATTTAGAAAACTCATTTAAAGTCATATTGCTATTTGGATGTTCGTCAATGTATTTTGCGTAAGCCTTTTGCGTTGCATAGATGTCGTTCGAAATTGTGCTACTCAATAAACGAGCAACGTAACGCTGTTGTGTTTTATTTGTGTTAAAGTCATTTATTCCAACAGACGATATTGCTTTATTAACTTCTTTTGCTCTGAAATCGTCAAAAGCACGATGTGCGGCACTTGCAGCTATAGCCGCATCTTCTGCTCGTTTTCCTTCTGGCTGATGTCTAGGATCCGATTTCCATTTACCCAACATATAATCTGCGCCATCAATACCACCGACATTATACAAATAGTCGAATTCGTCTTTATTACCATTACTTTTCTTCTGAGCGATTTCTTTTCTCCATTCATCGTCAGCCATCATTTTATTCCATTCAGCCTCGCCTAACTTGTCAGCGTATTCCTCTTTTTCTTTAAACTCAAGCATCAGAGTAATTAACTTATCTTTATTCCAAGTGGGCTTAATAACAGACGATGCTTCTTTCTCTACTTTTTTTGTATGTTTGTAAGGCGTCGAGTATTCGCGTCCAAGATGTGTTTTATAACCATATGCGTCATCAGCCATAGAAACTAATGCTTCTCTATACCGTTTCCTTCCAGCTGCTGTATAACTCCCATCCGGATTCTGATACCGTCGAACACCCCACTTCTGACCGAGAATACCATAATGGTAGAGTTCATTATGATAAGGTTGTCTCATTTTAACCACTCCTCCACGGGCAAGTATCATTTGGTCGCCGTTCAATCGGTAATCGATTAGGGGCCGGACCTCGCCCGTAATGAATAAACTTGTGTGTGTCTGATGCAACTAGAATCACGTTGTTTGGGTCAAACACACATGAGCGCCTATTTAAGACATCTTCTTTAGTTATTGGATTCAAATGATGTATCGTTGCAAATCGAGGAATCTCAAAGCCATCTACTGCAAGATCACATCCATTATCTCGAATAATGATCTCTCGTCTAAACCTACGCCACTCATCAGAAGAATATAGGACTTGGTTGAGCCAACGACTTCCACCGAACGTTTCATCTCCGACAAAGCCATTCATGTCGCAATAATTAAAACGATCTTCGTAAGTCGGGAGAGAGATGAGTTCCTCATATGTCCTCGTCATAAATATCCTCCCCAGCACGTCCTTGGTACCGAAGAAGAGCAGCAAAGCCATCCTTGATAAGCTCCTCCGTTCTCTTCTGAGATTCGAGAGCTTCCGCTTTCGCTCGACGAAGTTTAGCATCTTCTTCTAATATCTGCTTCTCAAGCTTAGCTCGAGTAGAGCCCATCTTTAAAAAGTGAGTAGTTTCCTGAGAAGTTGCAGTTCCATCTCGCAATCTCTGTTCGACAAGGTCGTATGCCAAAGCAATAAGTTGGTTCTCCCTCGATTCTGGGGTCAATCGCTTGCCGTCTAGAGGAGTGTTTGGTGTCGAGACCTTCTTACTCTTAGGCACACGATTCACCTCTATTCGTTTTAACCTAGTTGGTTAGTAGTTTTATGGAGTATTAAATATCTCCGAGAGTGTTTTACAAAACTTCTTATAAAAGCGCAGACACTTTTTGGATAGTTTTGGAGGCGAACGAAACAACCAAAACTAATGTTCTATATAGAAAGGAGGTGAAAACCCAAGAAGCGCAAGCGGACAGAAAGGAGAAACCTACCATGGAGGTCAGATGGCAGCCAAAAAGCTCTGCGCTCGTATAAAAAGTTTTCTAAAAATATCCCCCGGAGAATTTTTGAAG
>Ga0326512_10000479_pt1 | contig 35251 bp, 52 predicted proteins | sample 1_2617_0518_D_FD_203652 | JGI IMG/M metagenome (GOLD analysis project Ga0326512, IMG submission 203652) | Bovine rumen microbial communities from UC Davis, California, United States - 1_2617_0518 | ecosystem: Host-associated > Mammals > Digestive system > Stomach > Rumen | place: USA... | reverse complement strand
CTCCGGCGTGGGGGAGTGCTCCAAGATTTACAGGCCCCTCCCCCATTCGGGACATCATCTAAGTTTTTGCGCCACTGCGCTATCCCTAACTACCAGATGCGCGATCTCATTCCTAACTCTCCGCTAGGATTAATTCCAGCGCCGCGCGCACGGTTACATCTCGCATGCGATGCCTCGATATTATTGAGATCAAGCTCAAGATCGGGGGCCTTAATGACTGGGATTACGTGGTCAGGTTCCCAGGCATCAGCTCCCGAGCTAGGTTGTAAATTATAATCAATCGGTTGACCACATATGTGGCATACTGCCTGCGCTTTCCGGTCACGGTCCCATGCCATCAGCCTAACGCGAGGCCACCCCGAGCTCCTATGCATCCCTCTCCCTCCCCTCTATCTCTCCCCTTAGTCGATCCCCTGCCCCCCCTGGGGGGAGCTCAGAGGGGAGGGGATATATTGCAGCGAGAGGATTTTACGTTCTCTTGCACTTCCAACATATCACATCATAACGGTAACTTTATAGTGTAGTAACATCTTTTTCTATGATATCTTTGTATTGATTATAAAAAGCTTCTAGAGCTTTCTTATGCAAAAGCGTTACATATTTCAAATTTTTATAATTTAAGCATTCAGCTACCTGATGCATCGGAAGTGGTCTGACTCCACTAGTTCTGACATATCTGAAATATAACACCTCTGCCAAACGTTGATCCGGCATGCAATTAATCATAGTAATAATCTGGTTACGCAAAGCAATTAATCTGATTTTTTTTTGATATATTTGATCCTCCATCGAATCGGCAATAGCAATTAATTCAGTCATACTGTCTTTTGCAGACCTCTGTACCTTAACCCCATCATATGCTATAGCCCGTACACCTGATGCGTTAATCTTCAATTCTTCAAGATTTTCCTGCAGTCGTCGAATAGCTAAGTTGTAATCGCGTATTTGCATCAAATACTCTTTTGCAGTCATAGCTTGCCCTCCGATTTGCCGTCATATAAATTAAAAATACATGAATATAAATCAAAAATATGCGATTTTTTGTCAAAAATGGAGTTTTTTGTTCAGAAACACGCTTTTCCGCCCACAAGGGGCAGAGATTACAGATCCAAGATTTTAAAGGCGGGGCGAACGCCAAAAGAGCCGGACGCGCCGCCGCCGCCCGCAAGGCCGCCGCCGCTCACATTGGCGAAATCCGCAGACGAAACGACCCCACGCAACCACCAGTACGCATATTCATTGTCCTTTCTTGTTGTCACTCTATGCCGTCGATCTTTCATCCAATCTATCTGTCCTTCGCATTCATTCCAGTCATTATCACGACCACATGCTTCCTGAAGTGTCAGGAGCCGCAGGTAGTCACCGTTATCGAATGCCACCATTTTGCTTTTCAACTTCTCGGGGACCTCATTAGCTTTTTGTGCTAAAAACTTCCTGAGATCAGATGCGTCATAACCGCCTTCAGTGCCGCCTTCCCTGTTCATAGGTCGCGGTTCATCAAGACAGTCATCCAGGAGAAACAGCATTCCATCTTCGTCTCTCCTGATGGCTGTCGCATAGTGCTTTTCATTGAAGAACTTAACCTTGATCTGATCTCCTACTTCCAGCCTGTCGGTTTTCATTTTGATCTTCCTTAAAACTTTCATTACTATCTCCTTTTCTCTTTTTTCGCCCACCTGCTGCCTGACGGCTTTCTGATTTTCTGTCAGCTCCTTGCTTATGAGCCCTCCTCCTGTGGCCATCTGATAGCCTGACCACATTTCGGGCAGAAATCATGGGTATCATCCGGATATTCATAACTGCGTCCGCAATTTGGACAGTACCAGGTTTCGTATATGATCTGATCCGTACCGGAAGCATATCCATCTCCGGTGATATCTGGAGATTGAGGTACCTGCAAATTAAGAGCATTGATTGCCTCTTTCATGGCCGCGTTCATCTCCGGGGCCATGGTCTTGCCATGCTTTTTCCTCACCTTTGTGAAGTATTCCTTTGCTCCTAAAGCATTATTTATCTCTGCCATAGCTAACCTCCTGCTCCTCCCTCTTGATGGCATCCGATATCAGCGGCAGCATGAGCCTTGGAGTGCCTGCTGCATGGAGAAATGTTGGTGCTTTTATCATCTTTACAAGCATCTCCATGTACAGATCTGATGCTTTACCGGTCTTAAACTCCTCCGGAACATCATTCTTTGTATTGATATACAATTCGGTTTGTCTACATTTATCTGCCGCCTCATGAATGAGCTCCTTAATCTCATCTGGGAATGTCACTTCATCCACATAATCGCCATCCAGGTGCTTCTCCACTCCCTCAATAATGCTCACTATCATTTTATTCAAATCCATGGTTCAAAATCCTCACACTTTAGAATGCAGCCTGCTGCCATAGGAACGCTATAAGCAAGCAATGATATTCTTAGCTTGTCCACAAATACGAGAGCTTTTTATACTTTATTTTTTATATTTTCCCAAAGTTGAATACTATGAGGATCGTCCGTATCAATTTCTACCGGAATTCCGAATAGCGTTGTTATCGGAGTTAAGTAAGTCAGTTTCTCCATTATAAGCTCACTTGTCGCTAAGTCAGCCATGACATCAATTCCAATTTTCCACTTATAATCACCTTTTTGAAAATTGAACCCCATTTTATCGGCTCTTAGGATTGCGAATTTGTACAACCCCATAATGTATTTATATGCATCTGGTATATTACAAAAATTATCGTTATCATTCACTGTTAATCTTGTGCTTTTTGCTTCTCTTGTCATTCTTCTACCTCACCAATAACGATATTCGCCTTCAGTTTGCGTAAACCGGATTACAGCATGTTGGGCATTCGCACTCATAACACGGTAAACCTTGCATAACTCCTATTTGAGGGGTTCCCTTATACTCACTGCTGCCAGCTTCGAAGATAGAGCCGCATTTTTTGCATTTAAAAATCTTAACGGTATTACCTTCTTTTATTATCTTCATAATTGCCGTATTTCCTCGCTTTCCTGTGACTCGCCTATCAATAAATATAACTGACTTCTCACAATTCCTATCTGCTCATCAATGTATCCTTTAAGCCGATCTTTTCTGCTGCCCTTGAACCACTTTGACTTGAATTTTACTAATTCCTTACGATATGCCTCTTCGGAGCAGTCGGCGCTTTGCCACCATTCAAGAGCATGCAATACTTCTGCCAAGTCTTTAATTAAATCATCCATCTCGGCATCATACATCCGTCCACTACACTCAGCTAAAAGCTTTGAATATATATATCCATAACTTCCTCCGCTCATCACTCTTCCTCACTTTCTGCCTTGACTAAATCCTTGACTAACCTTGACTAAACTATCCACCGATCTAAATCTTTAATCATATGTCCATATCCATCAGCTAGCCCTTTGTTATATGCTCCGATTACGCTTACCTCTGTATAACGCAAGTCAGCATCTTTCTGGAGTCTGATATAGCCATCTCTTGTGGCCCTAAAAGCTGCTTGCAAGGCATCAAAACGGTCTGCCTTTTCTTTTTCTGTCAGATGTATCACTCCTCATCCTCCATGCTTTCCAGTAATCTTTTAACGTTCTTCTTTCTTGTTCTTCTCTTTCTTGCAAAAAATGCCAAGTGACAACACCTCTCAAGGCCTGCTGCCCTTGCGTGAGCTTTTAAGCACTCTCTCCAGGCATCCTTTGCCCATCTCATTACCTTTTGCAGGTATGGTGTGAGCACATCCACAATCTGTTTTACAAGCTCCCTAAGCTTTTCCTTTAGGCTCTCAAAGATTTCCTTTAGTGTCTCTGTTGCATCTCTTATGGCATCCATCTGCTCAGCTGTAATCTCCATATTGAGTGCTACCTCCCAATATCATCGAGTGCGGCATTATATCCGCAATTCCAAAGGATCGTAGTTACTCCACCAGCTGCTGATTTACGTACCGGCATATCGCTAGCACTCGCTCTTCCGGATCCGGATCGGCCGGATCTCACCCAGGCATACGATATCGACTCAACATCATCAGGTAGGTCAATGACTACTATTTTTTTCATATGGTCTCCTTCTTTTGTGAGAATTTTCACGTTTTCACGATATTTGCAAGCGCCACACAGCCACTCGGAAGGATGATTGCACTTGTAACAGTCTAAGGTCGGGAGGCTATAAATACGACTTCCCGTAGCGATTTCTGAAAGCTTCCCGTGCCACATCCTCATCCATCTCGCATAGCTTTTTGTAATATTCTTTCTCGTATGCCAGCTGTCCCGCCAATTTTGAAAGTTTTTCAGCCATCGGATTATCATGTATCCGTTCTGGGATCGGTCCTGTCCTATGCTCTCTCGCCGTAACAGGAATCCATATCCCATCCTCCTCCGCCAGATCTCTGATACCTCGCCCGAATAACAGATGATGGTGCTCCTCACATAGCCCGGGCCCGAAAATATTATAATTTTGATACTTTGTGAGGATCGATTTACTCAACAGCTTCGCCGCTGCTGAGTGTTTCCTGAACTTCACGGCACTTGGCTATTATGGCTCCGTGCTTTTTGGTCAGAGTATATGTCCGACCTTCCTCAGCGACCGTGATGCGCTTGATCCTTTCTCTGGCTACATCCTCGATTCCTTGTATCATAATATCTCCCACTCTATTCGATATCGATGATATGACCGTCTGTACTGCTGACTTTCCTTGTGCAATCTCGTTCAGTATATCCTGCTCATAAAGTGCTCTTTGACAGGTACAGTGAGCTGCAGCCTCTTTGATTATATCCGCATCACTCATCCTCTCGTTTACACGTAGGATGATCAGCTGACCGCAATATGGGCATGCAGCCGATACTGTTTCGAGATCTCTTTCTTCCGGTTCAAGGTCTTTTTCCGTCATGCTCTACCTCCACAAAATAATTCAAGCCCCTTAGTTTCTCGGCAATTTTTCGCCATTGAACTGCATGAGATACTTCCATGCCATTGCTTTTGCGGTAATCTCTTTGCGTCCATATACTCAGCCTTTTTGCTGATTGATACATCAACGCTTGAGGGATATAGATATGGACCTCAGGCGCTGCGCGCTGATTGATATGCCCTGCTGCCTCACAAAGAGCCCTGATAAGCATCCCGTACTGATTGTCGCAGGCTACCTCAGTTACTCCATCGCTTCCAAGCAGCCTCCCTGAGTCGCTGTAACCGTACCAGGTCGCGTGATAAGTTCCTTCGCGGATATGAGGTGATAGCACCTCTGTATCGATATGGATATCCAGTCTCATACAGTGCCCTTCCTGCTTTTTTTGTGAGAATTTTCACGTTTTCCGTAGATTTCGTCAGTCAGCCGGTTAATACGGTCGATATCTGCTTGAGACAAGCTAGGATCCTCAGGCTTTTTCGGAAGAGTGTGCATAAAAGCAAAAGCTATAACTTCTTCGAGGCAATCGACGCAAAAGTGAGCATCAACCATCTGCTGGAACTCTTTTGCCCGGTCATCATTTGACTGTATACCGTGGACTATCAGCTGCAGAGGTCGGTCGATCTCTTTGCCGCATTTATCGCAGTAGTAGATAACACGCTTCATAATCCCTCTAATTCCGGAGCAGTACTCGCTCCAATTCGTCAAAGTCATATGTGTTTTGCTGAAATTCGGCAGCTCTAAGCCCTGGCGTTTTCGCTGGATTCTCTTTGCGATCCCACTCTAAAAAGAGCTTTTGCCAATCCCTTATAGGACAGCCGTTTTTATCGCACCAAGAGCGCTCCGCGTTCTTCAAGAAAAAGATTTCTGGAGGAACATGAAGGTTTTTGCTACGTGCATAGGCTATTACAGCTTCAAGGGTTGGCACTTGGTCAGGGTGTTTTATGCTCTTCTCAGCCGGCCCAGCCTTGGCTGTCTGTCTAGTATTAATATTTAATATATTTATATTATTAGTACGTGCGGAAATTTTTTCCTCATCATGCGGAAGTTTTTTCCTCATCGATGCGGAAATTTTTTCCTCATCATGCGGAAATTTTTTCCGCGTCGTGTTACTGTTTGAGCGTGATTTATCAGATGATTTTTTCCCAGGCTTTGCCGGATGTGCATCCTCTGGAAGAATTGCCATGTACTGGAATCTATTATATCCAACCTCGATCTTTTTGAGCAGTCCTTTACACAAGAGCGAAGAAAGCGCCATCCTGACGCTTCTTTCTGATCCGCCTGTCCAGTATGCCAGGTATTTCTGGCTGCCGAAAAAGCAGCCTCTATTATCCTGAGAGTAGCCATAGATAACCGCATAGGTTAACAGCTCAGTACCTTTAAGCCCTGCGTCAACCATCCATGACTCGATTACGACGTAACTCTTTTTTGAGCTCATTTTTCCTCCCCTCATCGCGTACGATTCCCAGCTTCCGCACAGACAAGCTGTGCGACAAATCTTACATCTTCGACGGTAAAATTCTGATTATTTTTGGTAAAATCTATATATTGTAGGTTTTCGAGAGTAGCACTACAATATTTATTGGTGATTGCGGGCCGGCCTCCCCTGGCTCCCGGATCGCTTAGAAGGTGTGATGGCGCTTTTTGCGCCGGTGATCCTATTGATATAGGCTGTAATTTTTGGTAGTAGCTGATACCCATGGCTGCGTATAATGCAAAAGACGAGCTTGCGATCATGGCAGCCTTTTGGCTTAAACTCAATTTGGTCCCCCCTTTGTTACTTATGATGGCTCTAGTTCCAGCTAGAGCCATTTTTGTTGTCTCCTTTCCCCGTGATATGATCAAAAGGAGCAGTTACAATGATCCCGCTTCGGGCCGAGGGTCAGTCGTCCTCCGGCAGTTGATCCGCTATCCATAAGCTTCTGACGGTCATGGCAGGATCTTAAAACCCTATACGATTCTTAAATTATTTCTTTTGGCGGGCACTTGAGATGCGTTCATCTCCTGCTGCCGCCAAATCTCAAACTGTTCCGTATCGAAAAGCCACACTGAACGTTTTTTAAAAGGATTTTGTAAAAAAGCAAAGCTTTGATCATGAGCATGACAGGCTCGCTCAAGGTAAGACCGTGGGAACCCCATCAATGATAGCTCTGAGATTGTCATTACTTGCTTGGGATACTTCATAAACATACTCCGTGAGCGTTAAAGAGTAAAAAAAAGATCACAAATGTTAACTTCGTAATAGTTAGCTAGTATGGCTTTGGTTGTATCTCTTGGCATTTTGAGCCCTGCTTCGTAGTTGCCCAAAGCAGATTGTCCAATGTGCATGGCTGCTGAAGCTTCACGCAGGGTCTGTTTTTTGTTGTTCCTTAATTTTTTTAGCCGTTGCCCGATTACACTGAGCTCTGGAACTGCATAATTCATTTAAAAACCTCCTCGGATATGAATAAAGTTTATCACTACTAGTGATAGTATACAAGCAAAAGATGTGATAAAATCAAAATATAGTTTACTAAGTGCTTATTAGAAGGGGCGATGATGGGATATAAGAAAAACAGCCGAGGGTTATATGAGGCTAAAATCAAGGATGGTCAGCTTCCTGATGGACGATCTCACTACGTCCATCTATACTCAACTTCGTCCAGAGATCTCGATCGGAAGGTTAGAGAGCTGCGTGACAGACTAGCTCGGGAAGACTATGCGCTGCCTACAGGGTTAACTTTTTTCGAGTATGCGCAAAAGTGGATGGATGCATATAAAGCTAAAAAGAGCGAGAACACGCGTGCGATGTACAAAAATATCCTAAACAAACATTGCAGCGTGATTTTCGGAGTGCCGATCAAGGACCTCCGGAGGATCCATCTGGTTAATCTTCTTAACAAAATCGAGTCGCCAAATATATATAACAAAACACTTATGACGCTCAAGCAGGTACTGAGATCTGCGGCGGTTGATGGGCTATGTTCGACCAGTACGGTCAATAATATTTTTACCGGAATTACAAAGAAAAATCTACGAGCAAAGAAAAAACGCGCGTTATCTGAGGATGAGATCAACGCAGTTTTTAATGCGGAGCTGATCCCGTCTGATCAGTGCTTTTTGATGATGATATATGGATGCGGTTTAAGGCGTGAGGAAGCTCTTGCGCTTACGCGCTTTGATTTCGATATATCGACCAAGTCAGTCAATATATCGAAAGCTGTTGCATTCTCGGATAGTCGTCCTGTTCTTAAAGAGCCTAAAACACATAACGGCTTCAGACGGGTTCCTGTTCCGCCAAGTGTTTGGGATATCCTCTGGCCATATATTTCCATGCGGGACGGTTATCTGATCTCTAACCGGCATGCAGAACCGATGACATTCCAGGGGTACAGATGTATGTGGAACAGAATTCTCAAGGCTATGTCTGCAGCATCCGGGAAAGAGATAAAGCTCACTGCGCATTATTTCAGGCACAACTACGCGACTCGACTTTGCTACCAGATCCCACGGCTGAGTATAAAGCATATCGCTGAGATTCTGGGAGATACCGAAGCAGTAGTTATAAAAATCTACAATCATGTCATTATGGAAAATGAAGATGATCAGGCTATATATGATGCATTAAAGTGTGATATACTGTAGTTAAGTTACAACCTTCATTGATTTATCTGTCCGGCGCCTCCGAGCCGGGCAGATTTTTTACATAGTAAAACCCCGTCCGAGATGGGGGGTCGGGCAGGGCTTTACTGGTATAGCACGTGTATTTGGAGTTTATATAATTATATCATTGCTTTAAAAGCGTTTCAAGCAGTTCCCAAGCTGCTAGCCCTGTTTCCTTTTTGCGCTGGTTGAATTGCTCCACGATTCTCTTTGGGCATTTAATAGTCAGCTGAGAATCGATTCTGCAGATTTTTTCATAGAAATCAGCATCATCTATTAATCCATAATCTTTAGCCCAAATTCTAGCAGACTTTTCAGACATCGGATGGCATGTATCGGATTCGTAAATAAAAAACTTACCGCTTTTATTCATAAACAGTATGGCATCGTTTTCCTTCAGAACGCTCCTGCAGATCTCTCGCGCTTTGTCAGTATCATATAGGTGACCATCAATTATTTTTTTCATTTTTCAACTCCTATAAAATTTCCTCATTATAGCTTTTCGATATATTCCTGAATTGACTGGGCTTCCGAACATTCCGGGATTGCTGCAAGAAGATAGAATAATTTGTTCTTCAACTTCTTTTTGATCTCTTCCAGTTCTTCCCGGACTTTTTTCTTCTCCTGGATCGCGTCCTGGATTGCGTTGTCACGGTTCAGATAATTTTCAAGTTCTTCGATCTCTTCAGCTTTCTTCTGCATTTTGGAATAATAACGGTCGTAACCTGTGTCGCGGTAGCTTCCTTCGGCTTCTGCATATTCTGACTTTGCTTTCTCGATAGCCTTTTCAATCATGTTCTTTTTGTAGAATTCAACCTTTTCGATTGTTTTATTCATGGCTTGATCCCTTCTTTTAAAGTGGTTCCGGCTGTTTTCCCTGACGTTTCTTTGTCTTGTTCCGGGGTTGTCATTGTTAAAGCGTCAATCTGTATATGTCCGAATAATTGTGCCAGGACGTCTTCTGCGTCGTCGATCAGGATATGGTTGATAAACGATCCCCTGAAGCGCGTTCGAAGGAAATCTTCAAGCGTTACCGGGAAGGGGATCTTCTTGTTTTGCTCTCTTGCCATGTCTGCAACTTCCCTTTGCCTGTTCATGTTGGCCACAAGAATATATGTCCCAGTCTTCTCTGATATATCAATTAACTTTGTTGTTTTTCCACACCCTCGTGGAAGAATGATTTTATTCATAGCTTGCTCCTCTCTTATTTTTATTACATCAAATACTCGGCTCAGTTCTCTACCGTGTTCCTAATGCCCTTTAGGTCTTATTGGCGTTGCTGGGGGCAAGGCTTTTATTTTTCTCTGTAACATCAAAACTTTTGCAAAATCTATATCGAGTTTAGTACCTGAGCATTCTGCATAAATAGTATCTATAACCGCCTTTCTGCTGATGGTATCCTTGACTAAATCACCCGATTCATTGACTATATATTTTGGCTCTTGTGGTGTTACGGCCGGCAATTTGCCTATTAATTTATTTGCTATATCTTCATGCTCCACAAAAGTACGCTCCAATGCTTCTGATACTGCATGGATAGCATCTGCTCTTGATATACAATCAACTCCTAAATTATTCTTAGTAGTTGGCTCATATTTACATCCGTACATATCGCATTCCAAAATACCTTTATTGTGTGTGCAGGTTTCAATAATTGAACCTGTCGAAATTTCCGACCTGTTCGATTTTTCCGAATTACTTATCTCTTCTCTAAACCCCCATGAGTCAATGTCTTTCTTTATATCTTCAAAATGCTTACAACATTTAAGCGCATAAGCCAAAGTATTTTTATCATCACATGTCAAATAACATACTCCGCCTTCTGTAACTGCTTCTTTATACCAACTCAATAATTTCTCTATGTGCTTTTCTCCGTTTGTTATTCCTGCGCCTCGCTTTCTGTCTGTTCCCCGATTTATATAATCTGTTATGATCTTCGCTGTTTCGTCAGGTAAGTCTGTGAACTCTTCACCTTCAAAACCTACGACGCAGATATCGCCGACATAGGAAACGCCATTGATCTCGCAGTTGTAATCGTATCCCTTCAGACGTCCTTCTTCATTGCAGATAACCGTGAAAGCGCCTGCTGCCGTGTATTCCGTGACAGTCTCGATATATCCGCCAACTGTTTCCTGAAGCGCTTCAAGCGTGTTCGGAATGTCTACGATCTCCGGCTTTTCGCCGACCTTCTTCTGTAGTACTTTCATGGCTTGCTCCTCTCTTTTATTACATTGTAGTTACAAACGTGCCTCTTCAGGAATGTATTTAATTCCACTATTGCCTTTATAATATCCATATATATAAAACACAGCCTCGCTGGTGGGGATACCAGGATATTCCTTCCCAATGTTCAACCCCGGGCCCGCTTCATCGATACATTTAAGTGTGACGTGCTCCCTATCAGTTGCAATAATTTCATACTCTCCCTGTGGGTCACAGTATGTGTCTCCAACCTCTATAAGCGTTGCCAACTCTTCAATATATCGGTTGCTCACTTCATTAAAAGCATCTTCGATCGCTTCCTTATCTTCGTCGGTCAGCTCTTCGCAGTCAGCGAGATCATAGATGATATAATTAAAAATCTCACTAAAAATAGCGACCTTAGTTTCGTCTACGCTATAATTTTCAGAGCAAATTTCATCTCTCTCATCATCAAGAATGCTGATTTCTATATCTCCGTCATCAAAGTACACTCTGCATATTCTATTTTTTGATATTTTTCTTTCTATTGGATCAAGAATTCCCATATTACAACCTCCTTATGCTCCGATAGCTTCTTTGATCTTATCTTCAAAATGAATTTTCATTAGAGAATCCATGACGAGCTTGTTTTCAATGATATCGAAATACGCTTTTGATGCAAGAATTCTTCTGCATTCAGAGTTACTGATTTTCTCACCATCAATATCAGCGTATGCAATGTTTCCTGTGTTGTAGCGTTCAAAATTGAGTCCAAGATCCTTGGCATTAAAATAGATCCTGTCATATTTCTTTCCATTCGATCCGATCTTGGTCCAACGTCCAAATTTTTTAGCGAGCTCTTCGACTTTGTTATTTGTCATTACTTTCTCCTTGAATTCGGTCCATGCCATTTTGAGGCAAAGAGCGAATATTAAATTATCGCCCTGCTTATATATTTCCCATGCTCTTGTCATTATTGCCTTGTAATCATATTTTTTCATCTATATGTGCTCCTCTCATTTGATAAGTTAATGTTACCATTAACTCTGTATAATTGCAAGAGGAAACGTAAACATTTTTTCAATAAAAATACTCCCTGGTAGTGCGCACCAGGGAGCTTTAAAAAGGAATAGCAAAACAATGGATTTACGATATTAATTATACTATAAAACCAAAATAATATATATATGGTCAGTACGACTCAAGTACGACCCGTAAATTCTAAAAATTGGTATAAATCAACCAATCACGGAGCAAAGTGAAAAGCCTTGAAATCGATTCTGTCTCAGTGTTTTCAAGGCTTTGGCTAAATGAGACACGTGGGAATCGAACCCACGACAACTTGATTATAAGTCAAGTGTTCATTGCTGTATTTAAGCGGGTTTCAGCATTTCGCTACGACTTTAGTACGAATTAGCCGATAAATGTGAGATTTTTCACATTTATCGGCATTTTTAAAATAAATTTGGATTAAGTTGGATAATGTTGATTAATGTTGATTAAAATTGGACAAGTCGCAAACAATGCGGATATATGTAATATTACATATATTCGATATATTACGTATATCTTTATGTAATTTGTGTATTTACAAATCACTATTTTTTATATATTATATATCTCGTATATTTTATATATTTTAATCGGAGGGCATAAAATGGCATTAAAAATTGGAGTAGCTAACAGAAAAGGTGGGATCGGTAAGTCAAGCACAGCGCTAGCGCTTACTGCAGCGCTTAAGGTGAAAGGTTATAGAGCGCTTATGGTTGATACGGATCCGCAGCGTAATACGACTAACGTATATCGGGCGCTAACCAACGGAGTTCCAACTTTGTATGATATCATCTTTGCGCAGTATAAAGCGTCGGATTGTATACAACATACAGATTATGGTGATATCATCGCTTCGGATGATAATCTGGAGTCGGCAGATACAATGATTAAGCCCGGACCCGGGATGTATAAGTATCTGCGAAACGCAATCAGGGAAATTGACGAGGATTATGATTATATAATTTTTGACACTCAGCCTCACGCAGGGCTGCTGCTGGGTAATGTGTTAATGGCTTGCCAGTTTATAGTTACCCCATGCACGTGCGACGCTTTTGGTATACAGGGGATGATGGATTTTTACGATACAATAAAAGAGTACCAGGAAGATAACGAAAAGCTGCAGATCCTTGGGCTTCTGATCATCAAGTATAAGGGTCGGCAATCGCTCACTAAAGATATTGAGGATAATCTCCTGCCACAGTACGCAGAATACATGCATACGAAGATTTTTGAGTCCAGAATCCGCGAGAGCGTTAAATGCCAAGAGGCGCAAACCCTCAGGATGTCTATATTTGACTATGCTCCAAATAGCACCACTGCGATAGATTATAATAATTTTGTTGACGAATTGATCAGGGAGGTTTCATGATGGCTGCAAGCGTTGGAAAAAAAGGATGTAAAATAGATTTTTCATCCGCAATTAAAACAGGACTTGGTGATGTGACTCCGGATCCGGTCATGCAGGAGCCCAAAAGAAAGCCCGGAAGGCCAAAGGGTGGGAAGGTAAAAAAGATATATCTGTCGATACAGGAAGATCTTTATGAAGGAATGCGTCCGGGGGTCACTCTTCTTTTTAACGGAAATCGGACTGCCTATATAAATGCATTAATACGGAAGGATCTGGAAGAAAATGCAGATAAATATCGTGAGTTTTCCAATTTAATGAAATAAAAAAGCTCCGAGGGATGACCTCGGAGCTTTTTATATTCCAATTTTAAACAAAAGTTTTGGCCATGTCTTTCTGCCTATGATACCATCCACAGTGAGACTGTTCCTTGCCTGAAACTGTCTGACCGCTGCATCCGTCTTATCTCCAAACAGTCCGTCCACTTTAAGCCCGTAGCCTTCGTGCACGAGAGCTTTCTGGGCAAGCGCTACGACGGATCCTTTGTCCCACTTTTTTATATCAGCAACTTCAAAACCTAAAGAATAGACTGCAGAGCGTTCCGAGTACTTTGGCACTTTGGCCGATGATTTAGCCAGCTCAGCCCACTGTTCCCGAGTGATGTATGCTTTGTTGAGATCGAGCCTGCCGGAGTATCCCTGGAGAATCCCGTGGGATGTATACTGTTGTATACTTGGAGATTTCCACGGGCCGTAACCCTTGCTGTCAGTCCATGGTTTATCCTGATATCCATGCACATCAGCATGATTGGCATATTGAGCCACCCAAAGTGGATATTTATCAGCTACAGCTTTGAGATTTTGAGACCTGGTAAAAGATTTTGACATGTAGATCATAGGAGTTGATCCTGTAAGGGTTTTGATTAAGTTGAGGATCTTCTCCAGGTAATTTGTATCTGTCCAGGCGCGATTTTGATTCGGCTCCCAGTCAACCACCAGAAGAGCTCGGCTGACATACGCTGATACAGCATTAACAAAATTTTTAGCCTCATCTTCTGCAGATCCAGATCCATCGACATAGTGATATAGCCCGATAAGCTTCCCGGATGCTATGGCTGCGTCGCAAAATCTTTTAAAGCATGGATCGCGGAAGCTTTTCCCTTGTGTCGCTTTAGCAATCATAAAGTCATAATCAATTCTGCCAAGATCTATATCTTTTTTGTGATGGCTGATGTCTATTCCGTTCATGATATTGTCTCCGACTCAGGAAGCCCGGTCATGATACTATTAAGGATTGACAGAATCCCAGCGAGGGCTGCGGAGCTGATGACCAGTTTCCAGTCAACCTGCTCGATAACAGCAGTAGTACCGATCACGGCGATAGCACTCTGCGCTACAGTTCTTATTGCTCTTTTTGCGGCGCACTTTAAAAAAATCTTTGTCTCTTCTTTCATAGTAATCTCCTATGTTCTTACGATCAAAATTTATATCCAATCAATTGTCTTTCGCTTTGAAAGATGCTGCCGAAGATCTTCCTGGGCTTTTTCCAGATCTTTAGTTTTTGAATAATTTGACGTTGCACAAAATGCCAATTCAAAGTCGATTAGCGCCATCATGCAAGTAATGAGAACATCCGTAGTATCTCCTTGCGCTCGGAATCTGTCATTCCCCTGTCGCAGCGATCCTTCAATTTCTCGGCATTTTGCCTCTAAGCCAGCAACACGGTCCTCAAGATCCGTGTGAGGCTTTGACAGGAATCTCAAAAAAGCATAAGCCAGAATCAGAATATTCATGGCGGTCAACGCGATCTGCAAGTAGGAAAGCGTACTCTGTAGTTGCATGATCCCTCCTTAAAAATTTCTAAGCTGTGCAATTTTATTAATCTCCTGTACTACATCGCAGTTATCAAGCTCTTCCACGGTTGTATACTGTAAAAGCATCAGAAAAAGCTTGTTAATTACATCTGACTGCATTGTTATGATAATTTCGAGATTATCCACAATCTCGGCTAAATCATTTTTCTGGGCTGACATAATCATTTCCTGTAATCAATTGCTATCACGTAAAATATAAAAATGATGCTCTGCCTCAAACTTTGTCGGGCTGCGCTTGCTTTTCGGAACTGAACTCATGTTATCCTTTCTTTTTTATCCGCCGCACGAGGCGGCGGAGATTGTAGATTCGCTTACGCTCGGATCGCAAAGGCCGGGCGAACGCCACCAGAGCCGGATGCGTAGTAGTAGCTCGCATTGCCGCCGCCGGCCACATAGGCGAAATACGCAGACGAAACGACCCCGCGCAACCACCAGTTCGCACGGTTGCAGATTCGCGAGTGATCATGCTGGAAGAGCGGGAGCTGTGATTTTGAAACGGTGTAGTTAGAATAAACCGCAGAACCGTTAGCCATGGGTTCAAAGAATTTGCCGCCGTAAACCATCGCTTCATTCATTAGTTCCACAGTACATTCCTGCCATACTTGGCCGGATGGATGTCCGTCTGTAACCGCGTTTATCAGATAATCATTATAGTGCAGGATATGAGCTGCGCCGAAAGCGCTATTTACTGCTGATATAGCTGTAGCGCAACCAGTATTGCTGTGCGCTCCAGTGTAAAAATCGGATCAGACATATCCGCCCGTAGTAATATTGGTCGAATTCATTTGGCATGTTGCGAGGGCTTCATCCGGCACTATGACAACACCGCGTTAGAATTGGCATCAGATGTGTAGGTTCCCGCTTTGGGAACTCCAATATTTTCATTTTCTAACAATCCTGCAATCTTTTGCAGTTGACCAGTGTTTGAGCCGTATATATTAACACTCATTAAAAAACCATCTCCCTTCTTATACTAAACTATTACATTTCGGGTTCAGGTTCCGGCTCGGGCTCGGGTTCAGGTTCAGGAGTATGATCAACTGCCTCACTAAATCCTGGTAATTCGTGACCAAACTCATCCTCAATCTTTACTACAGCAACTTTTACATCAGATGCGTTATGCAGAGTTGCAAGCGACTGATGGTATGCAACCTTGGCAAGATCAATAGTATCATATGTGCTTGCCTGCACTACATATTGTTCCGCTGTGTTCCTGATAAATTTGATAAGATTGTACTTCATTTGTTTTCTCCTTTCTATTTTGTCCGTCACCCTGTGCGGCGGAGATTGTAGATTCGCTTACGCTCGTATCAAAATGATAAAAGTAAATGGGCTAAGCTTTATATTTTACACCAATTAGAGTAATTAGCCCTAACTTCCAATTTGCATTATTGCTATTTACACCAATTCCCAAAATATTTATATCACCACCCCAGAATCTTATAGTAGATATAAAACTCTGAGATGCATCACCATCCCAACCCGTAAAGCTGATATAGGGAGCATTTGGCATTTTACGTTGCCCTAATTTTTCGGTAAACATATAGGTATCTTCTTGGGCATTTGCTCTACACACAAATATAAGCTCGTCCCAATCTTCAAGATATCCAAGACCTGGAATTGTGGTAGGTCCTTGCAATTTAGAACCCTCATAAAGAACAGTGTATTCGGGATATTTATTTAAATCATTATTTAACGTTTTAACCACATTGGTTAACGAATCTTTTGTAAAGCACGTATCTTTAACAGTAGCCCATGATCCTCCTGATGTCGCTACTACGCACTTTTGTAAGGTACCATCATCTGGACTAATACAATATTCACCAACCACATAATTATGATTGGGATTGTATTCATCATTGTCATCTGCAATGTTGTCAGCTTTTGAGCCGATTTCAACAATAGCATTTTTTACGTCTGCGCCGTACTTTGAAATATCGCTAGTCCCGATTAGCGCTTTGATGGCTGCAATCTGTGCATCAATATCATCCTCAAGAGCCCAATCTGCAGACAGAACTGTGGGCTCGTCGGATGTAGCGGCCAAAGCTTTCCAGTATTTGCCTTTGTGTGTCACGTGAGTGCCTAATGCATGGGTTCCGGCTGACCACTCGGGCGCTATAGATGACTGATCAAGCTTGCTGTTATCTTTAGGGATGCCCTCCCAACTATAATCTGTTCCATCAGATGTCAGTACCTGTCCGGCTGTTCCGGGCGTGGCAGGATTATCCATTTTTCCAAGCAATTCCTTTGGACTAATTTTCTCTTTTATCATCATGTCCTCCTCACACAACTGAGTAGTTGAGATTAAATTGTAACTCTGACGTAGGAACTTCAGCGATTCTAAATGTGATCGTTCCGGCTGTTGACTCGTTCTCGACGCACCAAACCCCATCGTAGCGGTTTGACCCAGTAATCGATGCATCGACATATCCGGCAGCTGTCATTCCTGCTATTGCTCGCTCAGCTTTATAAGCATAAGATGTTCCGCTGGAGGAAGTATACGAATCTGCAGTCCAATCTGCGGCTGCTATGGTTATTACGCTGTGAGACATCCCTCCAGATCCTCCTTGGACTGTCCCCCAGCTTCTTCCACCTGCTCCGTCGGTGGTTAAAACCTGTCCTAAGGTTCCGTCAGTCGCAGGTTCACTGATTTTATCACCTAGCGCATCAGAATTTATTTTTAACTGATCATCTAAAGCTTTGATGTTCTGAGCGTTTGTATTTGTTACATCTGTGTATTCACCTGTAACCGGAGTTCCGATTTTTACTGTTTTATCGGACGCTGTCTTGAGGCCAGTGTCAAGCGCTTTAAGATCAGCCCCGACATCCTGCCCGGAGATGTATATTCCGGATTGCATGGACCCGTTAACATATGCTTTGATGTCAGATGGCTTTGTTGTTCGAGTATCGCCGCCATCCTTTTGATACAGCAACATGTCATTAGCTCCGTAAGAAGCAGCCGGAATGTTTGGGTAATTGGTTGTATTTATTTGCGGCATTTTTCAACCTCCTCTTCTAAAAATTTGATTTTTTGCTCTAAAATTTCGATTTTTGATACAAGTACGCTAATATAATCCAGCCTTTTGTAACCGTCTTTTCCTTCGTATACAAATTCTGGGGCTACAGCTTCGATTTCCTGAGCAAAGTATCCAGCATGTATTCTTCCGTCGGAATAGAGATATTTATATTTTTGGGCTCTGACGGCAGACAGATCATCGATTAGATCGGGAACTTTTTCTTTTAATCTGAAATCCGACAGATTGATAAAATTATTTCCGGCAACATTCCCATCTCTATCTATATATGCTACTTCGTGGCCATTTGTAAAAATTGCTACTCCGTCATATCCATACTCTGCATAATCCTGCTCAGGCTCTCCTGGTTCAACTTCAACCCCCCTGAAAAACAAATGATTTTGATCAAGCGTAGTGTTTCTAGTGCTCACAGTGCTAGTGATCTTGATCGAGTTGCTGTTAAATTCTGTCTTAAAGTTTTGATTAAGCCCGTAAATAGTGCTTGTTTGTCCAAAAGATGCTACAACTGTATCAGATTCTGACACAGCCGTTCCTGATGCTTTCCGGATCTGGAAAGCATCATTTTTAATATGTGCGTATGGTTTCCCGGATTCCAGGCCGTTATTATAAATGTTCACCCCGTTAGCATCCTGCAGCATAGTAGATGATATATCGTTAATTCCACTTGTGCCTTTTTTTACTACACGATTCATTATAAATTTTTGGCTCTCTACAACTTTATTTTTCGCCTCGGCCGCGCTTTTGAATGCCTCTGATGCGTGTTCATCCGCTCTCTCTGCTGCAGCGTCATCTGTGGGTGGGGCAGAGTAGTTGCCTATAATATAAGCGCTTCCACCGGACAGGCGTACCATCACGCTATCGCCCTTTTTACAGTCTATTGTCATACTCGCAGGAGTTTCGTCAACCCCGCCATCGAAGTGCACCCAGGCTTTTTGACCTGCTATTCTTACAACCGTGGCGGGCAGATCCACCGGCTCTGTGTTTTTTTTCATTATCTGCTTAATTACATCTAATAATTTACTCTCAATCGAGCTCATACGCTGTCACCTCGGTTGTGCATCCATATGACATAGTAATTTTTTGTGTTTTCTCGCAGAACTTTCCAGATATTCCATGCTTAGGGTAATCGATCATGACAACTCGCCCGGGATAAGTCTCCGGATCAAATCTCCGTTTATAACTAATTTCTCTTGCTGGACTCTGCAGCTCTTTGAGTCGGCGGATAACATACTCTCCAAGAGATTCACTTGTAGAGATCTGAGCTGTTTCGCTAGCCCAGATCTCTCTCCTTCTTCCAGGAACTGACAGCCTGTCGTCTATGTCCGTATCTTTATATATTGCTGTGCTGGATCCGCAGGTAACCCGTAAGCAGTTCGGACAGGAGTACCAGTCTTTTGTATCAGTAATCTCCAGCTCTATCACATCTTTGATGCGGCCGCTGTAGTATGCTACGGCATCATTTTGCTTTTGACCAACGCTTATACCCCCATATCCGTCAATGCTCATGATCCATCCGATAGATTCCAGTATTTTTCTAATAAAAGAAAGATAGGATTCGCCTGACTCCGCTACAATGTCATTTTTTAGCCTGGGCGAAGTACCCGGAATCTGAGCTTTAATTTTCAGCCTGCCGAACAGCTGCCCAATTATTTTTATACCTACAATTCCTGCCGGAGCATAATAGCCGATCGGAAGGAGCACATCATCAGCAACCTTTAAAACGGAATAGCATTGTACTTTATATTTTTCGCTATTTCCATTAATTTCGCGCCGTGGACAGGAGGTTAATCCGGTGAAAAGTGGAATAGTTACGCTTTCGCCGGACTGTATAGCAGTTAAGTAAAATCGAACCCAGCTTTCACCAAGCGATTCACTTGTTATAATTTCCGCAGACTCCAGCAAATTAGAACTGGAGTCGCGTGTAATCGATCCTTCTTTGATTTTAAAAGTTCCCAGATCCTGCCAGGTATCAGGATCGATATATCTCCCTGTATATCTGGCTGAAAATCCTTTCGAAAAATCCATATCACTCTCCCTGCTCAGCGATCCAGTCGGCATATGACATGCCATCAAGTCCCTGACCGTCAACCTTTGATATTGTTATATCATAGGCTACTGACTGGGAATTATAGGCGGTGGACTCTGCCACCTGGATATCTGCGGTGTATGAGGATCCTTCCGGAGTCCGAATATGACAGATTCCTGCATAATCTGCAAGTCTGCGCATGATATCCATAGTCTCATCATCTCGCGGGATCACAGTGTTAACCGACCCTGTGCGCTCAACTCCTGCATTCCAATCTCCTACGATCGAGCCATTTAGATATCTTGTCTTTTGGAAATCTTTAGCCCATGTAGATTGCAGTGTAATGTTAAATGGAAGGATCACTTGATTCAGATCGTCAAAGTCAATAATTGTATCAGGGATTGCATAGCCATGAGGTTCATCTGTCCATGCAGGATATAGAGTGGACAAAAACTCTCCGTCACTCGTAACGTCAGCAACTCTGTAGCCACCTTCTGATGCGGGATATGGATCTACATAAGTAACTCCATAATACGCAGCATCTACAATCAGTTCCGGACGATCCTTTGACAGCCTGTAGATTCTGCATCTGTCTCCGATATCCGCTCCGGCAGGAGCTTCTGGAGTAATCAAAGCTATCTCTTTTTCTGTGTCAATTGAAACACTACAGGATGGAATATCTGCTTTATGTGTCCAGTCAACCTTAAATCTGATTCGTTCCTCGGCAGTCTGGCCAAGAGAATCGTTAATCGTTAAAATCAGCCAGTAATAACATGTGTCGTCAAATTTCCCGACAAGGTCTTCCGGCCGGATTTCTGTGCTGGATACATCTCCCAAAAAAGCATGTGTATAAATCGTTTCACGATCATATCCATCGTATCGCGTATCATCCGGACGGGCTGCGACAAAAGGCCCGTCTCGTATGATTGATATCATCGTCGTTCCGCCCTCTCCCGCTCCGCTTACTGATATAGTAAGTGGCATATTACGGAGCTTTATATCGTTGCTGGGAGTATCTAGGAGTGGGAGTCCGTTGCTGTCTAAGATATCGAGCCCGTTGCTGTCCTGTATCGGATAGTAACTCACCCCTGAATCAAGTGATGTTGTATAAGTCATTGTAAGCGCAGGAGCTACGTTTACCGTAACTCCTGCAGATTTTGCCGATGGCATCCCGCTCTCAGAAACTGTGGCCACCTTGATAATATGTGATTCGCCGTTTTCCCAATCGGGAGTTATTGTATATGACTGTGTTGTTCCGGTTATGTCGTACTCCGGAACATCATCAATATAAATTGTTGCAGACGCCTGATCAGTGCCATCGTTGGAAATGTAAACCCATCCAACTGTCAGTGGGATTCCGGGAGCTACTACTGTATCAGACAAGCTGACCACAGGAGCATTGGGTACTTCGCTCAGACTCAGCGCAACCGTTTGGCTACACCATGGACCGTAGCAATCTGAATCGGTATCAGAAACTGCCAGATGTACAGAGCGTACCCTAAAATACCACGTTTTTCCCGTTGACAGCCCTGTAACGTAAATGCTCTCAGCCGTCCCCTCCAGGGCAAAATCCTTGGGCTTATCAGTTGATGCCCATACATCCGGATCATCAGCCCATGATATCTCAGTTGTATTTGCATAAGCCCAGCGATTTTCCCATTTGAGAAGAACTTTGCCGGATGTCGGGGTTTTGGATGCTGTTAGATTTTCCGGAGCCAGAGGCACGGATGTATCCACTGACTGCCATACAGTATTTGATCTTACATTTACATATCCGGATCGATAAAAAGCATATAGGCCAAATTGGATATCATCTACGGATGGCGATAGACTGTAAGAGCAGGTTATGCTCCCACTCATGCTGGATGATGTCCCTAAAACATTTTCATCCGAATCAACGCATGCTATTTCTGTACCTGCTACTGCGCTGTTATTTGTATATGTAAAAGTAACTGTTTTATCCGATGCATTAATGACGCATCCTGTAATAGTAGGCAGCGCCAGCCCGCCACTGGCAACATATACAATGTCACCAGTTGTAGTATTAGGAGAATTATATGTGTCAACCCTAACCCAGACAGCCTGATCAAGCGCGGGCGGAGTGATAGCTCTGCTGCAGATTCTCATCTCACTGTCAGCAGATGGTACATATTGAGCGAGCTCATTCCATGAAGTCCCTGGAGGACATTGATATCCCGGTCCCGGGGTATCGACAGCATAGTAAATCTGAGCATAATTGATATCAGTCTGGCAGCGGAAGCGGACAACAAGATTCCCACCCTCAAGATTTGCAGCTACATCTGTAGCTTTAAGCGGTACAGTATGAGACTTATACAGCATCACCCAATCCGAAGGTCCCGAAACGCCTCTGACGCGGCATCTGAACCACCGATATCCTGATTGGTCAGTGTACGATTGCGATCCGGATGATGTTCCCGTTCCGCTTGATACAGATGACGATGACCAGTTGGGTGAGTCTGCTGATCCTGATAAAAGCGTCTGATACTCTACATCTTGAAAAAAGACGCTATTGCTTGATATATTTTCAAGAGTTGACCACTCAAATCCGTCTCCACTGATTTTAAGCGTCGGAGGGTTTGGCTTTGAAAAATTAAATATATTTGACGCATAGGCTCCATTCTGCATTTTGACCCGCCACACAATGGCATTCAAAATAACTTTTGTTGTGGGATAATACAGATTCGGGGACACAGTGATGCTATATGACACGGGCATGCTGGTAGATCCGGAGAGCTGGACAGTTTTCCATTTAAAATTGCTTTCCGATTTGCCATCTGTCAGTATTTTATACTGCAGCGTTCCCTTTTTATAGTTTTTGCCTGGTGGCAAAAGCCAGTTAAACGTAATAATATTGTCGGATCTGTATGAGTGTAGGCCAGTACAGTAAAATTTTGCCATATCCTAACCTCGTCTCGCATCAACCATGAGCGTATCAAGCACAGAATGCGCCCATGCTTCCGGATCACTTGCTCCGTTTACGTTAAAAGTGTTATAGACAATCCTGTTATCAGATATGCTCTGATCCCTGATCATCTGCGGGGGGACATTCCGATTAAAAGATTCAACCGGCTGAGCAACTGATTTTACTGTCCCGCCAGCTTTAGCTTTATCCTGCTCTGCTTTCTTCCGTTCGAGGTCTTCGAGCGCTATTTTTGCACGATCTTGCATGGATTTTCCGGTAAAAAAACCTTTTACGTTTTTATAGACCGAGTCGCAAATTGCTTTGATAAAATCCCAAATTTCGCCTGCAACTTTTTTTAGCCCTTTGACAATACCTCTTATAATATTAATTCCGACCTTTTTCCAATCGGTTTCTTTAAATACTTTTTTGATTTTATCTATGATTTTGTTTATTCCACTGCCAACTTTGCCAAGAAGCTTTGGTATATGATCAATAAATCCCGTTACAAGCTCTTTGGCTAATTTTATTCCAGCAGCAAGAATATCCGGAAGTTTGCTGAGAATTGTAGCAATAAGTTTCAGAGCTATCTTCGCGGCATTTAAGGCTATAGATGGCAGAGCAGATATCAGACCTTCACACAGCTTGACAACAATTGTCAAGCCTTGCTTGATAAAATCAGGACCAGCCTTGATAAAAGTATCGATTAAGTTTCTGACGATGTTTGAAGCGTTTGACGCAATAGCTCCGGCATTACTTGATAGGCCATCTTTGATTTTGTTTACCAGATTGATTCCGGAGTTAACCAGCGTCGCTCCTGCATTAAGAAGAGATTGAGCTAGATTGGTAACTATATTCGTAGCCGCAGCCATTATGCTTTCGGTCTTAGAAAAATTACTAAAAATCATATCTATAGCGCTGTTTAAGCTGCTACTTATCATATTTATAAAGCCCGGAAGCGCTGAAATTATGTTTGATACAACGGTCGCTACGCTTTCTTTTACCTTAGGCAACGCTGATGCAATTGATGACGCGATTGATGTTACTGCTGTTGGAATCGCTTTTACAATCCCCGTGGCGATGTTCCCGACCATCGGGATCAGGTTATCAAAAAGAAATGTGGACACAGTTGTAGCTAAATTTTTAATAGGCTCTTCAAGCGATTCTCCTATTGCAAGATTCCCAAGTAAATCATTCCAGGCTGCACCCATGGAAGCAAGGGATCCGGATAATGTTGTGGCTGCCTCATTTGCCGTTGCTCCTGCAATTCCAAGTTTTTCCTGCATTACTGATATAGCGTTAACCATGTTTCCAAAGGATAAATCTGTAGCATCGACGCTTATCCCCAACTTTTTCTGTATATCAGTCATTTTGGCTGTATCTTTCAACAACCTCTGCATTTCTGATTTTGTGCCTCCATACCCGATCTTTAGCGAATCAAGCATGGCAAAGTTGCCTCTCGACAAGGATTGATATGTCTGGACGATATTATCCATGTTCGTTCCCATTTTGTTGGCATTGTCCGACATATCGCGTAAAGCTCTATCCGCAGCCTCTGCAGCTTTTTCCGTATCGCCGCCGAGAGACGCAGTCAGGGACGCAGCAAAGCTGGTTACATTTTCCATGTATTCGTTCGCGGACATGCCAGCGGTTTTGAACGCCTGAGACGCATTTTTTTTGACCTTATCGGCTGAATCCTTAAAAAGAGTTTCGATGCCACCGATAGACTGCTGGAGAGCTGCACCCTGCTCAATAGATGATTTAATTCCGTCAACTATTGTCGATCCGATCTTCAGAGCTCCGATAGCTCCGATCAGCTTTTTACCAAAGCTTATGCCTATAGCTTCTCCTGCTTCAGGCACTCCTCCGAGATCTTCGGTGATTTTTTGCTGAGCCCCCTTCATATTGGGAATTATCGTAACAGTCGCCTGAGCGACTTCAATCATTTCTCCCATGCTTGGCCCTACTTTCCGCGAATTTTTTGCACAGTTCACTGTGAGTCAGATGAGCATTGCCGTATCGCTGTTCGCTTTTTTGATCACCTGGACGCGGATATGCGTCAGGCTGCTTTGCAGTTTTACGCGAAGCATATGCTACAAAATTAGCATTAATCATCGATAAAACATCATATATATCTGCAAGGATCTCGTTAGTCTTTTTAACTTCGCCCCACTGGCTAAGCTCAGGATTAAGCTCTCCAGTGAGCGCAGACCCTATTTTTTCACATTTTAAAAAATCGCCGAGAGCCCGCCACGATAGTGAGCCCCCGACGTCGTTGATCTCGTGCCCTGTAAGGGTTAAGAGATCATAATTAATTGCCTCGCGATGCTCTGCTATAAATTTCGCGAGGCTTAGGATTCCCCCGATTCAGGCTGCTGGTCCTCCAGATATGCATCAAGGATCTGCAAGTATACCATGTTACCATATCCTGCAGCATCCATCTCAGCCTCAAGGTCAGGAACATGAGTGCATAGAAATTTTTTTGCTATACCTGCCTGATCACCTAATCCTTCGCCTTCCTTGATCTTAGTGAGAAGATCAAGATCATCGACATTCATTGATGACATTGCTGCGAGACTGTGATCAGTTCCATCTTCTGTGACTTTGAAATTAAAAGGCTTGTGAACATGTTCAGCTACGATAAACATTTTGCTCTCCCCTTTTTTACTTAAGCAGTAACCTGGCCGTCATCTTTAATAAAATGCAGGCTGTTTTCGAGAACCGTGATTGTCGGAGTCCATATGATTGCAGATCCAGGAGCAAATGAAACGTTATCAACTGCCTGAATCTGACCATTTGTCATTCCAATCGCCATCGTATCATCGCCATCAACCATCAAAAAAAGAAATGCCTCTGCAGGCGGAAGCTCTGAGGATGAGAGATTGACATCGATGAGCTTTCCATGCGTCGCAGTTGCCGGAGTTACTGTTACATTTTTTTCACCTACAACTGCTTTGAGGGTTGATTCTGTTGTGTCCATTATCGGCGCCTGAATTGTTTCTACATGCTCTGAAAGCATCAGACGCTTAATCGCGTTCGCCCAGTTTTTTAGATTTTCGGTAGTTTTATCGGTCGCCATTGTCACCCCGTCAGATGATACATCCCCGACTTCCTTCCAGGCTGATGTGTAATATGTAATAACAACCTTTTCTCCTCCAGCAAGCGCAGCCCCGTTCCAATTTACAGTTGTGCCGGATGTCCAACTGTATCCGGATGTGCTGCTCTCTTCTTGCTCTGCACCGTCAATCGTAAGCGATTTGATCCCGGCAGATCCAGGGGCTGATGCAAGTGTAAAATTTGTCTGTGCTGCTGTAGCTGTAAAATTCTCTGACTCTGTTCCGTTGCCGGTAGCACCAACAAATTCTGTTGGATATGTTGGCAGAGGAGTCCCAGCAGGTGCATGAAAAAACATTCCCGCAGCGCGGCCAAGTCCAAGATTTGTATCGTTGCTCGACATTTTATTCCCTCCTTATAGCTCTTCGACATCATCAAAAATTTGATGTGTTGTCACCAGGACTGTAGCCCGGTACCTTGATAAGTCCGGTCGTATCGGATCCATATATCGTGATACATCCGTATTGCTGACTACGTATCTGATTGGGGTTCGCTGATGTTCCGCAACAGCTTTTAAAATTCCGATTGCTTTTCGTGTAACAGCGTTTGCTTCCTCGTCTCCGCTCGCATACCCTTCAATCACAATGCTATGCGTGCAAATCGTGTCGTCTTCTGAGCCTCCGACCTGAGACACGCAAATAAATGGCAACTCATACGATTCTGGGATTTTGCAGTATGCATTTATGTATCGGGCTATGATAGCCCGGCACTCTTCTTCAACGTCAAGACTTATTCTAACCTTCATCCGCATTTACCGCCTTTTCCAACGCATGCATAGTCGCCTCGGCCCTCATGCTGTTGCTGTCGCCAGTATAAACAAATCCGATATATCGATTGCACCCGTATGCTCTACCAATTTTCCCGCTCTGCAGAAAACTGCATGCTCCGATCGTGTTAGCCCGACTCTGGATCTTCATAGCCTCTTGATTGATGCAGTTGGCTACTCCATGAGAACATAAAATATCTTCAAAGCCCTTACTGTTAAACGAAATTTTGATACTTGTTGTGCTCATCCGGTCCACCTCATCAGATTTAGCATGATATGATCCAGGGATCCCGTAGCCGATGGCCAGACTCGTGGTTCTCCGGTAATAATATACGTTTTGCCGTTATAAACAATACGATCCCCAGCTTTAACATCTGCATCAGGTGGCATATAGCAAGTATATCCGTCAGATATTCCCAAAACCCGGCCATCCTGCGAAAGCGATGTGGTTGCAGGCTGCAGATGGCAGTGAGCTATATCGAGAATATCGATCACTCCAGGGCTCCAGTCTGGAACCTCTGCACCTCGCTCTATTTTTACGCCCGGCCGGATCCTCGTTACCGTATGATTCCACCATGAAAACATTTAAACAACCTCCATCCGCTTATATGGAGTCAGGCTATCTTTGTTGAGCTGGGATAATCCTCCAGACGATGCATTACTGGTCCATGCCGAATTGTAAGTCACGGATACTCCTCCTGATGCTTCTGAGGTCACACCATAAGAGTTAGCCATAGCATGTGTGACTCTGCAGGCTGCCAGCTCTTTGACTGCGTCTGCAGCCCCGTCAGGGATTCCTGCTGTATACTCTACTCTGATAACTGTTTGTTTTTTAATTCCACGCGGGATATCCCAGATTCTGAGCAGTCCGGAGCGGTCAAAATTGTAACCGGTAACTCCGGCTCCGCCGATTGATACTGATGATATAGCTGATACATATGTTGCCGGGAGTTGTATCCTGATTGTGTCGCAGTCGCTGGATATTCTTAAGTCATAAAAGCTTTTCTCTATAACGCAGCCGCGAGACGGATATACGTGCCATCCGCAATAATCACGGATCGCAGCCGATACAGCTTTTATATTAGGGATTATGCGGATGTCAGCGCTGTATTTTGACGCTGTAAGCTCGTCAAATTCTTCTGATGTAATTATTTCTTCCAGAGCTACATCGCTCACAAGATCATATCCCCATATAGTCGGTATCATTTGCTACTCCTTTGCTTGTTACTCAGTGGCTTTTTTAATTTGTTTTTTGGCGCAGTTTTTTCTTTGACTTCCAGAGTGACTCCGGCAGCCGGGGCCTGTGGATTCACCTCCACTGCTCCGGGAGGGACGTCGCATTCTTCCCAAAGAAAAGTATAGCCCTGAAATTTATATCTTTTCATAAAATCTCCTTCTGTCAAAGCAGGGGCAGACGTATTCCTGCCCCTGGTTCGTGCGCCCGAATTTGCTAAGGCGCACTGGAGTCAAGTATTAAATCACCATTCGAATCGAGGATCTCCTGCCCGTTCGAATCGACCAGTCACGGTGAAGCTGTGCCGACCAGAACAAAAGCTGCGGGTACTCTGGTAGCCAGTACTAAGCGTTCCTCTATCCTTACAGTTACTTTGTTTTTAATGAAATCATCCTCATTGCTATTAGATACTTCGACTCTAAGTCCTTCGCCTGCTTTTGTGACTATGGATGATCCGATTTTAAACGAACCTACAAAGCAGGTCCCGGCTGCCATCTGTGCGGACTCAACAACATTAAGACCCCAAATTCGAGGATTAGCGCTATATGTGCCATTTCCATAGGATCCATATGCCGGGCCACCGAGCAAATACTGCTGGTTGCTGTCCTTAGTGAGGAGCAGCGTCTCAAGATCGGCCGGATTCATAACCAGTGCATCCGCAGCGTATCCGGTGACATTGCGCACTGCCTGCTTAGCCTTAAGAATGCTATCGAAAGTAATAGTCGCATCACCTGTCTGTATTCCGGATGTGCCGGACAGAGTAGTGAGCAGGTAATTTTCTACGACCTTATCGAATTCATAGCGCAGACGATTTCTAACTGCGCTCTCAAGGAAAGCGCCATCCTGCAGAAGCTCGTCAGACTCTTTAATGTGAGCCGCAATTTTACGCAGTGCCACAGTTTTTGTGTCATGCGGAATATGTACCTGTGGCTTTGCTCCACCTTCAAGCACATTAGTAATTGATCCTTCCATAGTTCCGAGAAGGTAGTAGGTTAAGGCATTTCCGGAGATGGACTCTGTTCCGAAAATGCTTCGAACATTAAGCGTCGGGCGGGGATCAACCACATTTGTATCAACTACAGTCACAGTAGGAGCCACATGGGTATCAGTCGCAGCTTTGATCTCCATGCTCTTTACTCCGGGATTTGTTATCAGACTTTTAAGATCCCAATTTCTGAGAGTAGGTTCTTTTTCACCTCCCTTGTCCTCATGATCTCCAGAATCCTTGGTTCCAAGTCCATCAATAATTCCATTGATTTCCTCGGCTTTTGCAATTTTTTCTTTGATGCACTTAATCTCATCGGCAAGCTCCTGAGCTTTCTGAATAGCATCAGAGTCGCCAGCGCTGATTTTATCTTTCAGCGCGATAAGTTCTGCTGACTTAAGATTAAGTAATTCCTTAAGTTTCATGACTTATCCTCCTTTTCAATTTTTTCAATTAACTCTATGAGTGACTTCTGTAGCTCAGGATTGACGCTCTTCGGATCCTTCGGCTCTTCGCCGTTGTCTTCGTGCGTTTCCTCTCCTTCGCAATCGTCTAAAAGCGCCTGCAGAGCGCTGATAGCATCTCTGATTCTCTGTTCGTCTTTGCCTGAATTTCTTCGACCGGACTTGACATCTACAATCTGAGCATCATCATTAGCTGGAAGCATTACTGCTGATATTTCGTAAAGTTCCAGCTTTATAAGCTCGTGTGCTTTTACTCCATTTTCTAGCGTTACAAATCCATCTTCCAGGATATCGTAAGCAAAAGAAAAGCTGTTAAGCCGACCATCTTTATACATCTGTCTGACTCTCTGAGCTTCTTCTGTTCCTTCGAATGTAGCTTTAAAAAGCAGTCCCTTGTCATCCTCTTCGGCATCAGTTATCCCGATAAAGGCTTTAAGATCATCCATTTTGTGGGACCACAAAAAAGGAATTCCCTTTCCTCCGTTCCATCTGTTTTTAAGGCTGTCCAGGAACGCTCCCTGTTTTACTATATCTCCATAACTGTCGGGTTTTCTTATCCATGTCGATGCATAACCTTCTATGCTTCCGTTCCCTTCGTCGCTATATTTGACGTTAATAGTCTTAAATTTCATTTTTACCTCCTCAGGGATTTACCTTAGCGAGTTATCGCAATTTCGACCTCAGTGCTGCAATTACACCCGCATGATTCTTCCGGGCTTAAATTATCGTCACCTGGCCATCTTGCGCCATTTGAAAAAACATCATCAACCGGAACTGTTTCCCCGTTTAGCGCTGCGTGTGAGCTTCTGGGGTTGGACCCTGTAACCCATGTCTTTTTAATCTGCTTGCTGTATCCTTGCTGATATGCTTGATTTGCAGCTTCACATATCGCCCAGGATGCTATCATCGTAGCAAGGGACTGTCCAAGCTTCGGGCTGTCAAGATCTTTTCTTTTTTCCATAACCTCTGACGGGCTCGGGGTGTTATCAAGCTCCTGCTCAGCAGCTTCCAACGCTTCCATTAACTTGTCATAAGTGATTTTATTAATTCCCTTCGCCCTGTTTTTAGCTATGGTCTTGATATAATTTCGCGTGAGATCAATACCATACTCAGTCCCAAGAACCTCGGCTGTATCTAATCCATGCTTATCTGCAACTTTTTGCACTATCGGTTCAAGATCTGCAGCAAGCTCAGTGTTCCATCTATCCTCATCCCACCAATTACTATCTGCAGACTTTGCGCCCAGCTTTGGCAGGATTGAGGCTGCCTGATGCTTCATAAATTTTTTAATTACATTTGTGACTTCCTCATTCTCGGAATCGTCGGCAATGCCCTTAATTCTCAGTGTTGCCGATTTTTGAACCATTCGCACGTGCTTAGCGTCATCGCCGGAAGATGTAGGCTCTTCCGTGCTTTCTCCACCTTCTAATCCGCTGGCCACGTTTAACGGGATGATAATTTCTGAACCTACGCCATCCGGAAGTGGTGGCAGATTGCTGTCTGCTCTTGCTTCGTCCCTCGTCATCCATGGACCTCCAACAGCTTTCTGAAGTTCTGCCGCTCTTTCTTCGAAACTTCCTTTCAATTTTTCTTTTAGGTCGAATTCGCAATATAGATTTTCATCTCCTCCTATCATTGGAATCAGGAAAGTATTGATACGCTGCTGGATCATCTGCAGTTTAGGGCCTAAACACTCAGCATATAGCGCTCTCGCGTTATCTTTAGACGATGCATATGTCTGTGTATCGGAGTGCCATACAAGTGACGGATTGATCTGATATGCTGCAGCCACGGATTCCCGCGAAAGTTTAACAGAGCTCGCCCACTCAGCCTCTTTGAAAGATGTCGAAAAAGGTTTTATTTCCATACCATCCTCCAGCAGTGGGATCGATCCAGCTTTAGAGCCTCCGGATCCCCATGATTGCCTGAAGTTTTCAACAAATTGGGATCTCTGCTCTGGAGTCCACGGAGCTACGTCCTTTGGCCTTGTAATCTGGGCATTGAGCCTTCCTGAAGAGCCCCACAGCTGTCTCCTGAATTTACTCGCTTCTATCTGCTCCTGCAGAGTCTGCCTGAGTCCTGATATCGGAGATATATATCCGCCTGGATTCCCGGCCGAATACATCGCAAAGCGCACCCACTCAGATCTGGGGATTAAAACCTGTTCGCCGTTGGACATTGAAACGCGGATATAATCCGCAGCATAAGAATTTCCGCCTTCGGTGCCTTCAACCCATGATGTAGGGATTAGCATCATCTCGTAACCGCTTTTTGACTCTGTGGATGGAATTACCCAGACATATACACATCCGAACACAAGGTACTCGATCGCCATTCCTTTTATAAATTCAAATTCCGTCTGATATCGGTTAGGCTTATACAGCAGCTGAGCTGTAACAGACTCGCGATCTCTGATCCTCGCATTCTCTCCATCGCGGCGATAAACTTTAAGCGGAAGCTGAGCAATCGAGTCAGCCAGAAAATTGACAACTGCCTGCAGATTATCCTGAGATTGATACAGAGTTCTGGCTGTGTAATTTAGAACTTCGGTCGGTGCATCGCTACCGAGCGATACCATGTAGATTTTTGGCGAAAAAGCCATTCTGATACGCTCGATTATCCCGGGCATCTTGTTACCTCCTCAAATAAACACAACGGAAGCGCCTGCCGCATAAGCTGACGCATATATTTTTTCTTTTTTTGGCTGCGATGCCGCAGCAAAAGCCATAACGCAACAGTATAACGGAGCTATATCGTCCGGAGATTTAACCCTGTCCGGAAGTTCTACTCCGCTGCTGACCATTCTTGTTTGGCAGGTTTTTGCCGGAAGATCAAGCACTGGCTGAGGCAGATGGAATATCCTCTGCCCGGTCTTAACCGGTTCTCCAGGCATCGGCGGAGCCGATAGTGCTATGCCGTCATAAAAGCGGCCCCATCCGCTTGACAGCTCCGTGCCTTCGATTGCGCAACGGTTGACCCCTGTAAGTGTACAGATCTCTTCGGCAAGCCCCGATACAGGTGCTCCGCGAGACTGAAAAGCAAGATTCATCGTTCCTCTTACCGCGCGGGCCCGGAACCAATCTATAGCCCAATCGACTCCAGCGCGTCGCGCGACCACTTCGATATGCCAATTGCCATCTTCGCGTAAGCCGCAAACTCCGATAGACACGAATCGGCGGTCGTTTGACAAATCGATGCCGTAGAATATCTCTGAATCGCCTGCAATAAAAGAGGCCTCATCAATTCCGCCCGCCCATGCTCCATCCGGAAAGGGCTCTGGCAGAATTGTTTCGACCTGCTGACACATACATTCTGACCTGAATTTATTATCTGGAAAAGTCTGACGATTGGCCGCCAGAGATCTTTCAGTTAAAAGCCCATAGCCCAGCGCTGGGTTAGCCTGGGCAAGTGCCTCAATATCATTTGTATCTGCTTTTTCAGGAGCCGACCACTCAAAGAGCCCGAGCGTTGCAGCTTCCACCTCGTCCCCCCCTCCAAAATCAAGGGCCTGAGATCCATCAATATAAGCTATGGCTGCAGATCTTAGCTGCCTCAATACAATGCTGTCCGGATCGCCGGCATTTGAAAAGCAGATGACCATCCCATTAGGCTTGGCCGTAGTTGACGCTACGGATGCAGACCATGTTTCCCAGTCTCTCTGTTCACGAAGCTCATCCAATAATACAAGGTCATTACTATCACCACGTCCAGCTCTTCTGTTAGGGGCTCCGACCTTGTATGTTTTAAGTCCGGTAAGGATTAAACGTTTATTTCCATTTGTGTGGCAGACTTTTTGAAGCTGTTGCTTAAGCTCCGGAATTGTCTCCTGATCCAGTACAACTGCTTCCCAAACTTCTTCGGCCTTATCAAGAGATAGTGAAGTTCCAAAAACCGCATCAACACCAAGAACATTAAGAAAAAACGATGCTATCACTTCTGATAACACCGTTTTGCCATTTTGCCTGGATACCATTATGAGAAGTGTACGAAAACGGAAATGCCATTTGCCCTCAATGTCTCCAACAATTTCCAATATATGTACAAGCGTCCACTCCTGCCAGGGATAAAGTTTTTTATTAAGCACAATATGAGCATATTGAATAGCCGCAAATCCAAGCGTTGTTGCTTCTGTAAGCGGTCGAAGAGGTGGGGTAAAAATTCGCGGCTCCGTCCGGCCCATCATTGTACCACCCTAAATTTTTTCTGTAATTCGGTCAGGGCATTTTTTGATGTCTCAGCCCGATTGTTTTCGATAATATCCTGCAGATTATTAAGCGCTGCAGCATAGTCCTTAACGGTCGCCCTGAATTCCGCAGTAACCGGATTGGCTTTCAGAACTTTTTCTCCTTGCGTTGATGTTACGGTTTGAGCCAGAGGCATTTCATTATATACTTCTATCTGGCTATCAATTTTTTTCTGCATAGCAATCACGGCACTGGCCAGCGTAATGGCTTGCTCCTTAACTTTTTTATCAACTCCCGAGCACATACGCTTCGCGTTCTTCATCTTCCACCCCCTGATTGCTTAGCTTTTTAACAATTTCTTTTTCTCTTTCTGATAACTCCCATTTTTCGGCGGCAGCTTTTTCGGCGGCAGCTTTTTCGGCGGCAGCTTTTTCGGATATTAAAAACCCACTGCCGTATATTCCTTTATTTTTCTTTTTCATTGAATCGAGGCTATTAATTCTGTACGCATCTTTTTTTGCAAGTACAAAATCGATTCCGTACTTGCAAAGATAATTTAGCATTGTCGCAGTAATAACCTCATTTGGGAACACGTACTTTGGGATTTCAATTGTATTCTCTTTGCCTGCGTCTTTTATTGCTTTATAAAGATCTGGAGCCGTTAGCGCTTGTATGTCATCCGATTCAAGATTCGTAATAAAAGATGTTAGAACACTAGCCCTATTTTTATATATAATTTCAACTCCAGTTATTATTACAGTTGCGAATAATGATACATTTAATGTAAAAGGAGTTAGCGCCGGGCAAAATAAAAAATATTTTATTCCTTTTTCTTGATAAAATTTTATTATTTCTGAAAGGATTGAAAAAGGAGGATTGTCCACAACTATATCACTCGGTTTATATTTCTCGTTTTTGTAATCGCCTCCAGGATAAAACGGCCTGATGAAATTTGTGCGATTTAGATTGTATTTCGCTGAAACCCACTGCGCAACAGCTTCATAAATTTTTTCAGGGGTATAACAATCGTCTGTAGTGTGTTTTGGTTCAAACTTACTCAGAAAATCAGAGTACTCATCTTCGTTTTCTTTAGCATCGCCTTTATCTCCACTTTCGAACCAGTCATGAAGCTTTGAATCAAATCCAAAAAGGCTCATATCGATTTGCCCGATGCATGATAGATTTAATTCAAGCTGATCCGGAATAAAGTCGCTGTTCATTGTAAGCTTGTTATGCACAAGTCCGTACGCTCTGCGCTCTTCTTCTGTTAGTTGATCCAGTCGAATGCAATCCGCTTCTTCGTATCCAAGCTCTTTGAGAGCTTCATACCGACCGTGTCCCTCAACTATAAGATTGCTATCGCCCCATCAGCTATGGGGTCGTTGTTCCCGAATTGCTCGATGCTCTCCTTGATCTGCTCTATTTGTTTCTTCGGGTGGCTCTTTGCATTGTGCGGATCGGGAGTTAGCTGATCAAGTGGTATTTTTACAACTTCCATAGTCCTCTCTAAAAAAAATTAAATTTTTGCTCGGGGGGATAAATTAC
>Ga0326512_10000478_pt1 | contig 35279 bp, 54 predicted proteins | sample 1_2617_0518_D_FD_203652 | JGI IMG/M metagenome (GOLD analysis project Ga0326512, IMG submission 203652) | Bovine rumen microbial communities from UC Davis, California, United States - 1_2617_0518 | ecosystem: Host-associated > Mammals > Digestive system > Stomach > Rumen | place: USA... | reverse complement strand
TTGCTTTGGCAGCATATAAATTTATCATCAGTTAATATGTACTTCCCATCACTTGGATACATTTCATATAATGCTTTTGCTTCTTCACTTATTATCTTTTCATTCTCTGTTAGCGGTACGCCTTTGAATATTCCGTTGTCGCCGCATTTGATTGATCCTTCTTGGTTTCCTGCTAGATGTTCATCTTGATTTACTTGTTTTATATATATTTCTGTGACATTCTGTCCTGTTATTCTTCTTACGGCATCTACTATTGCATCATCGTTGAATTTTACGCTTGATTCTATGATTATATTACATTCGCCGTGTCCTATTAGTACTTCGACAGCTACTTTTGGATTTTCTTCATATGAATACGCTAGGTCTACTATTGCCCCTGCAATTCTGTCGGCCACTTTGTCTGGATGGCTCGGATTAACTTTTTCTATCATTATTCGTTTCCTCTTTCTCTTGTTCTCATATATTCCTCGATTGTTATTTGGTTTAGATCTGCTTCTAGGCTGCGATATCCGAATCCCTCGAGTATTTCGTCAAATGTATATCCTGTGTCTGGTACATATAGTCTTGTTGTCAATTCATATGCATACATGTTAACCATTTGTTGGTTTTGTTCACTTATTGCTTTAGTTAGCAATGATATTAGTTCATAAGTTCTTATATTTTTCATTTTATCATCATCTCATATTCTGTTAGTGATAAGTTATCGCTCACCACTTTTATTGATTCCACGTTCTTGAAGCCCATTGCCAGTATGTATGCGAGTTCCATATCAAATACTACCGGCTCGTCTATTTCTGTGTGAAGCACGAAGTCATTTGAAGTATAGCACGGAACGTCGCCGTCAAGTGAGAACACAGGCTCGTCATAATCTACGTTTGGATGGTATAACTGGCTTGTCCCTACTCGCACTTCTGTTCCTACTGGTATGTAATTACTACCTACCATGCCATAATTCGTTATTTTAGTGCGTTTTGGGAGGTTTTTTAGCTTTCGGAGTACATTTACTCCACCCACCCCTGTTATGATGATTCTCGCGCCTGTAAATCGCTCTCTCGCGAGTTTTGCTTCATCAGCTGTTGCTACTACTATTAAATTTTCCATTTAGATATTCTCTTGCTCCCTCAATGTCATGTAGTTTATATGACCCACAATTATGTTCATCTGGTACAGGGATTTCTGCGTTGCCACTTATTTTTAACATTTTCCCTATTTTTTCGACGTCTTCTGTATACTCGTTGGCAAATATTGTTAGATAGAACCCTGTTTTGCATCCCATTGGAGATAGGTCTATCATGTCGTCGCCGAATACTTCTTTTGCGGCTGTAGCTAGCAGGTGTTCCATTGAGTGCATTATATCATCTTGGAAGTATTCTGTATTTGGCTTTATCATTCTTATGTCGAATTTTACCACATCTACTCCGTCTCTGTGATATATTGCTGCCAGTCTTACGCCTGGTTCTAATTGTGTGTGGTCTATCTTAAATGACTCAATCATTTAGTTTCACCGCCTTTTCTCCTGTAAAGTTTTCCCAGCGTTCTATTATTACGTCTGTGTAGATGGGGTCATATTCCATCATGTAGCATGTACGGTCTAATTGCTCACATGTTATTAGTGTTGAACCGCTGCCGCCGAATAGATCTAATACTATTTCGTCCTTCTTGCTGCTGTTCTTGATTAAGTCCGCACACATCTTTACTGGTTTCATTGTTGGATGTAAGTCGTTCTTTAGTGGTTTGTTTTCGTGTATTACTGTTGTCGGAGTCTGAGTTGTAAGTAGTTCCTCTAGCATCTTTTTCATTTCTTCTTTTTTCATGCTGTCTAGGTCTATCTCGTCCTCAATTACTGTCGGATGATTATATTCCTCGATGAAGTAGTGGCCTGCGCCTTCTTTCCAGCCGTATAGGCATGGCTCGTGTTGCCACTTGTAGTCTTGGCGTCCGAAGTTGAACCCGTTTTTTACCCAGATTAGGCATTGTTTTACCATCAGGTCATTTTCTTCACATTGTGTTCTGAAGTTTACTGTCTCGCTGTCGGCGTGCCATACGTAGAATGCTCCGCCTGGTTTTAGTGATTCGCTCGCGCAATGGAATGCTTTGTTCAGGAAGTTTTTGAATGACTCGTTGTCCATGTTGTCGTTCTTTATCTTCATGCCCTGGCTGTTGCTTACGTCTACGTTGTATGGTGGGTCAGTGAATAGGAGGTCGGCCTCTTTGCCGTCCATTAGTTTTCGCACGTCTTCTTCGCTTGTTGAATCTCCACACATTAGTCTGTGGTTGCCTAGTTGATATATGTCACCGAGTTTTGATTTGGCCTCGGTTGGAATGTCTGGAACCTCGTCCTCGATAATCTCTGTTTCCTCTATGTTAAGGTCAATGTCGAACCCGAACTCACTCATGTCGATTGTATCGAAGTTCATTAACTCCTCATTTAAAATGTCGATATCGAAGTCGCTGTTCATTGTTAGTTTGTTGTGCGCCAGCGTGTAGGCCTTGCGCTCCTCGTCTGTTAAGTGGTCGAGGCGAATGATTGGCACTTCTTTGTAGCCTAGCTCCTTGCACGCTATTAGGCGGCCGTGTCCCTCGACTATTTCGTCTTGCCATATGCCGATGGGATCGTCCATGCCGAACATCTCAATTGATGTTTTGATTTGCTCAATTTGTTCTTGCGGATGTAGCTTCGCGTTGTTCTTGTATGGGCGAATGCTGTCTATGTCCACATATTCAATTTTTAGTTGTTCCATGTTTTTCTCCTAACTATCACTTGGAATTATACCATGTATTTGTTTATTTTACAAACTGGGCTATTTTGCCCTGTATTTTTTCTTTAGTTCCATTAGCTGATAGCACATGTCGTCGTAGCCATTTAGGTAGTCCCAGATGGCGTTCTTGTAGAATAGGTCCATGTGAGTGTTCGCGTATACGTAGTATTGGTAGAACTTGCGGCCGTTGTAGCTCATCTTTTCAAATAGGCGGCGGATAGCTTTGCAGTTGTCGCAGAAGTCGTAGTATGTGTAGAATTGCATGTGTTCTTCTATGAAGCTGCACTCGCTGAAGTCCACCGGGTCGGCGTATCCTGTCATAACTTCCTCCTTCGTGTAAATTCTTCTTTTATCAGTGGTGTGCCCTTGCTGGTGGTGACATATTTGTTTTTGTCCTCGAAGTATTCGAGCATCTCGTAGATGTATGAGAGGCGCTGGGCGGTTATTGCGCCGTCCTGGTGTTCGCCCAGGAGTTCGCGCGCCAATTGTAGGAATAGTTTGTAGTCGTATACCTCGATGGTGTGAATGTAGTTGTGGCTGGATCTGATAAGTAGTGCGCCGTTTGCGTATGTTGTTTTGCCTCCACAATTCTTAGGTTGAATGTGGTGGTATGTGAGCTCGCGCTTGTTTTGGAATTCATATCCCATGAAGTCGACCCCGAGGTTTTCTAGATTAAATCCCTCATATAATTTATTCTTTAATTTTGTCATATTGTTGTCTTTCTACTCTTTCTTCTTTGTCTTTGATTATGCTTAGTAGCATTAAAAAAGCCGCAGAGACACCCATTAGTGTCAATGCGACTATGCTTACTATCATGCTAATTAGTTGATTCATATCATCAACCCCTTTGTTTTCTCTGGGGGTGCATCGGGGGGCTAGCTGGTGATTAAAACATAAAGATATTTAAAAAGACTTATTTTAGATACGAGGTAGCTAGCTCGCCCTTTGCATTTAGAGATTATTTGTAAGATTACTTGTCGGGTTGTAATACTATTTTTAAAAGTTTTGTTGTAGGTGTCCCGCTCGCTATAATACTTACAAGTAAATTATATACTAAGTAAATATATTTTGTCAAATATTTTTTTAAGTCCACAATTTTATTATTTAATAAAAAGAAAAAACCAGGGGGTTAGTCCTGATTTTTTCTTGTTGAGTATTCTATGGTTGCAGCGATGGGATTTGCACCCATGACCTTCTGATTATGAGCCAGACGTGATAACTGCTTCACTACGCTGCGATAGGTAGTGCCTTGAGAAATAGGGTTAAATTCTATATTACTCCAGGCAATTTAATTATATCATTTTTTTAGTAATATTTCCACAATTTTTTTACCCATGTCTCTTTTTGGTACGAACATGAATTTGCAGTCGTGGTGTTCGGAGAATGTACCCATTATCTTTAGGAGAGTTGTGCCGCTGATTCTGGAGTACTCAGACCTCCAGGCTTTTATGTCGTCTATTGTCTTAATCTTTGTGGCAGCAATAAGAAAGATAAAAGACTTGCAGCCGGCCTCGTGTGCTCTTTCTACCTCGCGCACTAATCTGTCGTGTTCGCTTAGGTAGCCCGTCCTGTTTTTCTTTCGCCCCGTCAAATTGTGTAGGAGTTCGTCCAGGTTGTCTTTGCGGTCGATTATTACGGTTGGATCGTCTTTTAGCATATAGTCGCCGGCGTCAAGCTTTGTTTCCACATATCTTATGTTTTTTCTTTGGAAGTAACGCAGTATTACTTGGTTTCCTTTTTCCCTCGTATCACACAGTATTATATTGCTCACTTAATTAGTAAGCTTATGATTGTGTCTATTAAATCTCTAACCTCCGCAGCTGTTTCATCTGTAGCCGCTTTATTTCCTAATTTCATGTAGGCATCGTTCATTCTTATTATTATATCTTCTTTTTCTGCTGGGCTCATTTTTGACTCTTTTTCAAAGTATTTAATTGGCTTTTTTAACTTGCATTCCATATAAAAGTTTCCTTCTCTTTTCTTTATTTTTTTAAAGTGTTTACTCATTTCTATTCCAAATCTTGTATTTGTGCATTGATATTTATTATTTTCTGTTGCCCATTTTAAGTATATCATGTACAAGTCTATTGCGCTTATGTATTCATTTAATGTTCCTTCTTCCACGCATTCATTTATGAATTCTTCTACCGGATTCATTTTTTTCTCCTTCCTTTTGTGTAGGGTTTGGTGAGTTTTGTGCATAGTGAGTAGGGTTTGCCCATAACTTTCCTATAAGAGAGGCTCATACATAGGAACTTATGGGCAGAGCCTTCACAGTATTCACATAACCCTCCATACCTTGCTTTAAACATACCATACCCTTCATTTATTGTCAATTATAATTTTCCCACCATTTGTCATTTTTATTTTTGAAGTTTGGCATTTTCATATCTTCTTGTAGCGTTTGAGCATATGAATTTAGCTTTATACCTTTGTAGTATAGTCCATCTCTTTTCTTTTCTTTTAGTGGATATTTGATGGATAATTCTTTTCCAAACCTTGTATTTGTGTGGCAGTATTCATTATTGCTTCTTGCCCATTGACAGTATATTTCATATAGTTCATTTGCTTTTATCATGCTATTTTCTTCATCTTCTATGCAGTCTTCTATGAATTTTGCTAGTACGTCCATTTCTGCACGATATTCATCACTGGCTTGTGTTATGCATTCAGGCCTATCTGTTAGTCCTTCTTGCTGCCATTTAATGCATCCTTGTACTGCCCATCTCATTATTTGTGGGAGTTCTTTTCTTAATCTGTATGATAGGTTTCTATCTATCTTTTCTTTTGGGATTCTTACAGTGAATGGTATTAGTACTATTCTTCGCCATATACCATCGTCTGCTCCACTTATTATTGGTTTGTGGTTTGTTGATATCCACATCTTGAATTCTGGTTTGAACTCGAATTCCTCGGCGAATAGGAACCTGGCTGTTATTTTGTCGCCGCCTGTTAGTTGTTTTATTAGCGATTCATTCAGTTTCATTCCTTCTTGTGGTTCTGCTACTGTTACGAATCTCGAACCTTTTAGTCGGGCGATGTCTGTGTTTACTGCGGCAGAGTGTTTCTTTACCATTATGCTCTCGGCTTGCATGTTTAGTGCGTATGTTCCCATCAGTGTTGTTATTACGTCCATGAATGTTGATTTTCCGTTGCAGCCGTTACCGTAGCATATGAATAGGCATTGCTCGCGTGTGCTGGCTGTTAAGGAGTATCCTACGGCTTTTTGTAAGTAATCTATTAGTTCTTGATTGTTATCTGTTATTTCGTTTAGGAATTTTAACCATCTTTCAGGTTTTGCTTCTTCTTCGGAGTATTCGCTGAATCCTATCTTACTCATTCTATAATCAGGGTTATGTGGTATCAGCTCACCATTTCGCAAGTTTATTATTCCATTTTCCACATTTATTAGGTCCGGTTGTATATCGAAGTAGTCGACGTCTATTGCTATGTCGCGCAAGTGTTCTGTTTCTGCTATCATATTTGTTTTTTGTTTATTGCTCGCTGTTCTTAGCGCCCATTTTAATAGATTCTGTTGTTTGTCTTCATCTTCGTATGTGAAGGCTTGTTTTTTCATTTTTTCGATACAGTCATCTGCAAGTCTTCTTATTTCATTTGTGGTATCCTCTCGCCACACTTTACCGTCCCAGAAGAACCATTTTTTTCGGTTTCTGGAGTATCTTATGTTGTCTTTGTAGTAGTGTGCGAATCTCTGGCCGTTTCCTGTGTCTGTTAAGTCGAATTCATCATACTTTGTTTTGTCTTTTTTTGTTATAGCTTTTGCTACTGTTTTTTCTATTGCTGTTGCAGGGTTATATACTTCTGCGCAGCTCGCTATTGCTTTCTCTATTGTCATTTGTGAGTATAGCATTGCGCCACGTTTTTCGTCCCATTTTTTTCTATATAGTCCGCTGGATCTGAATATTCTATCCATCTGCTGATAGTCTTTTTGTGTCCAGAATGCAAGTATGTTGCAGAATGCCATGTCAGCGTCGCTTTGGCTTGTGTATAGGCCTTCCCATTGTCCTGTATATAGTAGTTCGAATAATCCTCCAGTTTTGCTTTGCCTTGCTCTGTTTATTAATTCTTCGTCATCTAAGTTTATTTTTTCTACTGTTATTGGCAGTGCTGATGACATAGGTTTAGCAAGGTATTTATTGTGGAGTAATTTTATTGTGTCTGTGCACTCTATTATTGGTTTCTTTTCTTTATATACATTTCCAGTCATTACGAAGTATCGTGCTTTGTCGTACATTTCTACACGGTCTTTTCTTCTCGCTCCATCAGGAAGTTTCCCTTTACATATTATGTGAATTCCATTACCACTCCTGGAGTATTCTGTGTAGCTTCCTAGCGTGTCTACGAATTCATCTACGAAGTCCACATCTTCTATGCATTTATCTAGGTCTACACCGAAGTATGGTTCTTTGAATTGGAAGCCGATACCGGCGAATCCGTATTTTTCTTTTGCAGCTACCGCCTGTTCGAATGTACCCCATGTTGATGGGTTGTTTGCCATTGCGTTTCCACCTGTTATTGGATTCTTTGGGAGTTTATTTACGTCGCAGCATACCCATTGTTTTAGTTTCTTTAATTCTTCTGGTATGTTATCATAGTTTACCATTTTTTTATTCTCCCTTCTTATGTTCTAGTGGTTTTATTATGATCTTGTCTTCATATACTTCCATATAGAAGCTTCTGCCATATTTGTCTATAAAAAACTTAGGGATTATAACTCTGTTTAGTTGTTTATCTGCGTTCTTTTGAAACTTTGCTATAAGCTTGTCCATTGTCCTACCTCCTATCTTTTCTAAATTAATCTTACCATGTTTTTGGCAGGTATGCAACATTTATTTGTACACTTTACGCAAAAAAAAAGCAGCTTTTTGCTGCTCTTTATTTTTAGTCTAGTAAGTTGTTTGATGCAGGTGTTCCGTTATCGATAATTATGTTTTCCTCGCCGAATACTTCGTTACCTGTTTCTTCTATGGATTTATTTGATTGTGGATTAGATCCTAGGAATTCCACATTGTCAGCCATTATTTCAGTGATGTGTCTTACTGTTCCATCCTCTGCTTCATATGTTCTGTTTTGTAGTCTTCCTTCTACTGCTACTTGTTTTCCTTTTGCACAGTATTTAGCTACGTTCTCGGCTAGCCCTCTCCATGTTACGATTCTGAAGAAGTCGGCTTCTCGTTCTCCATCTTGATTTGTGTAGTTTCTGTTTACCGCTAGATTAAAGTTACATGTTGTTATTCCACTTGCAGTTGTTCTCATTTCTGGATCTTGTGATAATCTTCCTATTAATACTATTTTATTCATTTTCTTTTTCTCCTTCTTTTTCTTCTTTCTTACCGCTTGATAAGAATGTTATTTTTTCGGCTACTACTATTAATTTGCCATCATTATTTTGTAATCTACCTTTTACTCCTACTAGGTCGCCTTTATGTACGTATTCTAGTGTGGTTGTTGCTATCGTGTTATATAATTTGATTTCTATTTCGTCATTATCATATTCGCCTTTTTCATTCTTGTATGATCTAGGAACTACTAAGTTTATTATTGTAAAATTGTGACGTTTTTCATCACACATTCCTGCCGGGTCATTGTTGATTCTTCCTACTAATACTATTTGATTAAGCATTTTTATTGCCTCCCTTTAGTTCTTCTATAATTTCTTTTAGTTCTTCTTCTGTGCATTCACTTAGTTTTTTATTTTTCTTTTTTACTACTTCAAGTGCATTAGGATAAGTTTTTATTTGTGTTCTTAATGCTTCTAATGTGTCTTTTGTATCTTCTGGAAGGTCTTCGCCTGCATATATGTATAATCCTAGGCCGTGTCTTGCTACGGCTTTTGTTAGGCTTCTTTGTATTGCTTTATTAACATCGAAGCTTGTTATGCTATCTACCGGTATTGATTTATTTCTAAAGTCCATTACTGGTAGTTCCTCGATGTGCTCTATCTCGTTGATTATGACTCCGGTTTTTACCCAGGCTGTTTTGCCATCTGTAAAGTAGTTAACTGGTCCATATTCAGTTTCTCTTTCATATATTGTGTAATTTGCATTAGGGTGTAATTTTTTTACTTCGCCCCATGCCCATGCCCATGATAAGTATGTTAGGCCGTTTTTTTGTTCTGTTTTATCACTTACGTTTATATTGTTTAGCGTAGTGAAGTAATTTTCTTTATTCATATAATCTCCATTCTAATATTTTTTCTACCTCGTCTTTTAGGTATGGTGTGTGTATTATCTCGTAGGTGCTATTTTTTTCACTCATATAGACTATAATTGTGGCTGCTACTTTTAGCTTTGTATATTTTTCTATTATGTATTTATAAATTGATAGCTGTAGGTAGTAGATGTTCAGCGCGCAATCGTCCAAGTGCTGTAGTGGCGGTTTTAGTTTATTACCGTAAGCTTTTTTGTTATACCCACTCAGTTCTGTGTTTGTCTTATAGTCGGCTACTATTAGTCGCGTTTCTATCTTTCCTGTTCCTGGATCTTTCCACGATTCAGCAAATAAGTGGTCGACGCATGATGCTATGTCATAGTCCGCGTCTCCTATCGGTAGCTCGTCGGCTATGTGTATAAAGTATGGATGTTCCTCGTGGAACTTGTCCGCTATCTTTTTTATCTTGTTCGTGGCATCTTTGTATTCATCGCTGTCGTCGAATTCCTGAAGGTGCCACTCGGCGCCAGTCCATAGGCTTTGTACGTATTCATGCATCGTACTTCCTTTGGCGCAGGCTAGGTTTTTCTTGTATTCCCATCCGGCTATTATTTCTTCCACACTTTTTTCTGTCTTGGCTGCTACTCGTCTCGCGGCTGCTTCTGCGTTGAATTCCTCCGCGTACTCGTGTATAAAGGTTGTTACGCCGGTTGATACTGGCTGTCCTTTATATTCATAGTGGTGGTCATCCTCGAAGAACTTATAGTCTTTGAATGCATCGCACAGTTCTTGTTTAATTTCCTCGACTGTCATTTTTGCTTTTGATCCACTCTGTGACCGCCATTCTAATTAATGAATTTATTGATATGTTCATCTGCGATGCTATTGTTGTAATTTCCTCTTTTAATTCTGGCGATACTACTATGTTTATTCTCTCGGTGTTCATGTTTTCCTCCTCTCTATCTTTTATTTCTAACTTCATTTTACCATAATTTTAACACCATTTCAACATCAAATTGAAAATAAAGCAGGATTGTTTTCCCTGCTTCATTTACTTACCTTCTTCCTTTAGTTCTTGTAATCTTTCAAAATATTTTAGCCAACATTTTTTATATTCATCATTACAATTTTTTTCACAGTAGTCATCTTCATAAAATACATTTTGAGATTTTTCTTCATTTTCATCACCAAATCCAAAATTCAAAGGACATTCTTCTTTAAAAAAACTAAAATCAAATATTTTGTATATATATTCAACGGCTTTATCTATTCGTTGTTGTAAATTATTTATTTCTTGCCTTAATTCTCCATTTATTTTCTGGTGTTCTTTTTCTATTTCTTGTAAATTAGTTATGTAATCTAATAATAAATTACAATCTCTACTATCTAATTCTCTGATAAAACCTCTAGCATTAGAATATAAACCAACTTCTTTCATATCATCTATTATTTCTTTTATCTCATTTGTCATTATTATTCACCTTTGCTTTCATTTGCTTTTTCAACAATATATTCAAAACCATTTAATATTCTTATATCATCAAGTTGTGATATATCTATTGTTAATTTATTTGTCTTTTTATTATATGTTGCAATTCTTATTAAATAATTAGGTTCTTGTTTTTTAAATAAATACCATATATGTTTTCTTTTTTTATCTTGCATATACCAACTATCCATTTACTTATTCTCCTTTGCTTTTAAAATAATCTTCTATTGGTTTTCTAATTTCTTTTTTTGCACTTTCAAAATGTACTAGTTCTTCACTTGAGTTAATCAAATCTAAAATTTTGTTTAATACTCGTTCAACTTCTTCAACCCTCTTTGCTTTCTCGTTCATTTTCTTTAGGTTATAAATTATATCTTCAAGTGCAATCCTTCTTGATTTGTAAAGTTCTAGTTCTTCTTTTAATTTTACATAATCACTTTTGCCTGTAAGTTTTAATTTACTCATAATATCCTCCGTTTTCAATGCAATCGTCACAAACGTTGTCTGGGTTAAGTGGATCACACATTCTTGTTTGTTCGTCTTTTAAAACTATGCAATCACAATTTGGGCATTGATAAAGGTTCTCATAACACCAATCAACGAACTCATCATAATTTGTGTCATCACTATAATGTGTTTTTCTATATTCTTCCATATATTCTTCATAATATGCCCAACATTCTTTTACATTATCAACATTAACTTTTACATTCATTATTTATTTCCTCTTTTCTTATCAAACTTTTTAGTTATTTCATCTCTAAATTCTTCACGTTCTAAAAACGTTCTAACCATTGTGCTTACTGCCAAACCCTCTTTTTCTGCTTGTTTTTTAATCCAAGCAAGTGTGCTTTCTTTTAATCTAACTTCAACTACTTTCAAAATATAACACCACCTTCCTAATCACATATTTTAGAATATTTTGTAAGTAATAAAGTACAAATTGCTGCAATAATTAAACCTATCACATTTAATTTAATTGGTTCACTATATAATACAAAGTAAAAAATACTAAATGCAGATATAATCATTAGTGTAATAGACACCCAATTCTTAAATTTCATTTTCATTTCCTCCTATCTTTCCTATTCATAACTTAATGATAGCATACTTGTATTGGAAAAGCAATACAAAAAACAATACAAAAATAAAAAAATGTGTAAAATGTGTAAAACACCATTTTTAAGTCGTTTAAGACACTTTTACCTTTTATAGTATAATTGCACTAGAAAATAAAAAAAGACGCTCTACGCGTCTAATTTTAACTAGTATTCAACTAATTTGTTTCCGTTTCGGTGTTTTACGTCTGCGTGTGTGTATTGATTGCAATTTGGTTTGGTTTTGCTTTCCATTCCATAGAACCCAAATTTCTTATAATATTTTCTAATTACGGCTTGAACTTCTTTTGGTTTTATACCTGCAACCACTTTATCACTCGCACCACCTTGTATATGTTCACTTGTTTTTGAACCACCGATAGCCTTGTTGTAAGCCGTGTCCCTATAACCTGAGTTAATATGTATTGACTTACCAATTTTATCACGCAATTTTTGGTCTGCTATAATAAGTGCTTCCTTTAAAACTACGTTGTAATGTCTTTTTACGTCAAGTTTATGTTTTTTTAATGTATCAATGTGCATTGTGTATTCTTCAAGTTTGAAGTTCTTTGATAAGAAACTATCGCCTGTGATATACACTATGTCTTCACTACCATTAGTTCTTTTATATACAAGTTTGTAAGATCCAACTCGCCAACTTGTTTTGGTTTTATAACCTCCATTTTGGATTGCTTCTGCAACTTTTGTTGTTTTCGGTCCAAACTTTCCGTCAACTTCTAGGTGTTGTGATTTTTGAAATTGACGTGTTGCTTGTTTTGATAAAACACCCCAATCGCCGTCAATATTTCCTGTGTAAAACCCTTGTTCTTTTAAGAAACGTTGTTTTTGTTTAATAGTCATAACTAATTTTCCTTATCTTTATAATAATTATTACTAGATATTCCTAGTATTTGTCCTAGACAAGCAATTGCTCCAGCACCTATTGTTAATACGGCTTGCGTATAAGGTATATTTAATGTTGCCCCTATTATTCCATAAAATGTTAATAGAGCCGGCAAAACTCTTATATCTATAAACTTTAGAATATCGTATGCTTTATTTGATAATTTCATATTGATTTTCCTTTCTAATCATTAACAGTTACGGTTCCTTTCATTCTTATTAAATATACATTACCATCAGTTAAAGTAATATCACTTGGCAATATTATCCTTATACATAATTCTGTTTCTAAATAATATGCAGTATTAAATGTACAAGTTTGCCAGCCATTCATATATATTTCTATCGTAAACCCTGTTGAAAAAGATACTGATTTTTTCCCTGGATTATTTATAGGTATTGTTGTTACAAAGTTACCAGCAGACGGCTTATAAGCAATTCTCCACTCATTGTTAAATGCTACTGATTTTGCTAATGTATTTATTTTAGTATCTAAATTACTTTCTACACCATTTATATACTCACAACTATATGTATCAGTATGTGAAGCTGAATAACTATCACTAACAGCACCTACAAGTCCAGCAGTTTGTTTTGCTTTAATAATGTAATTAGTAACCATGTAGGGTTGTAAGTTCCCACTATTACCTGTTAAAGCACCTTTTACATTTGTAATTGCCGCTTTATTTGGTTGTGTTCCTGTTGTACTTGAATATGCTAAACCTGAACCGTCGCCACCAGCAGCACTACCAAACTTATATTCGTGATAGTGGTCTTGAATGTATTTAGAACCACCTGTTTCACCAATATCATTAAAATCGCTATCGCTTGTGTCTTGACCTACTGCAACTCTACCTTTTAAGTTTGGTAAGTTAAATGTTGTGTTTCCGTCCCCTGCACCAAAACTTGTTCCTATTGCACTAAATAACTCGGCATAAATTGTTCTTGATACGGCACTTCCGTCACACACTAACCAATTTGTAGGTGCAGTTGCAGAACCATAAGGAACTATTGCACCAATTGGAAGTGTATCACCTGTGATATTATCACTTACACCTACCCAACTTATTCCATTGAAATATTTTAATCTATTATCATCACTTGTATCAATCCATAAGTCATCTTCTTCAGGATCAAGTGGTGCAGTATCTTGAATAGGTATATTTCCACCAACTTGATTTGCATGTATCTTCTTCGTTTCATCATTTGCAACGTCTACCATTACTAACCAGTCAGTACCTGATATAGTCGTGGCTTCGTTTAAATCAGTTATTTTTTTGTTTGCCATTAATTATCATCTCCTTTTTCTATAAGATATAATCTTAAATCTAACATGTCTTTACTATTAACTTTACCATCTCTATTAACGTCGTAAGGGCTTCTAAATATAATAAACACAAGTAATAATCCTATGATAAAACTTAAAATAATTATAATTTTATTTTCCATATTACTCACCTATGGTATTTGTCCTGTAATATGTCTTATTAACAATAAATCAATTGGGTTTATTTCTCCATCACCATTAACATCATAATGTTCAAATTCTGGAGTTCCAGCAGAAGGCATTGGTATTGTTCCTAATAATATTAATTGACATATAAATATATCACTCATTGTATAAATATTTGAAACACCAGAATAATATGTTTTTCCACTTGAAGTAAATGAAAAATTATTGATAAAAAATCCATTATTATTATATATTCCATTGTTATTTATACTCCACGTTCCAATTGTTCCATCAGTACTTGTTATTTTTCCAGAGAACTTACCATTTACGGCTTCCATGTTTCCTTGATTATCAATTTTAAAGTTTCCATTAATAGTTGTATAACCTTCAAGTTTTATATTATCTGCTTTAACATTAAATTCACTACCTTCGTTAGCGTCAGCATTAAGTTCAACTTGTACTAAATTACCATCACTATTTGCTTTTAAAACAATTTGTCCATTTGCTTTATCAATTTCAATTTTTGCGTCTGACAATTTATCTTCACTTGATGAAACCTTATATGTGCTTACATCATCATATTCTTTAAATTCATAACTTATTTCTTCACTAACTCCTGAAGATACGTGAATGTCATTATGAAATGAGCAAAGCAAGTAATTTGTATTTTTATATGTAGCAGTGAAACAGTCAAAAGGTTCTAAAGCAAAAATACCATACGTATCTAAATTATATGTGTAATAACTAAAACCTTGTAATTTGCTCAATACATAATCTAGTAATTGAGAACTTGCAAAATTCATTATGTTATTATTTTTAATAATAAACACGGAATTATCACTACCAACAAAGTTTAAAATTGCACTTCCATCATAAACTTGTATACCATCTATGCCATCTTTTTTCTCACCAACGTACACATTACTATCTTTTAAAATGTCTGCGTCAATTGTCATAACACTTGTTTGATTAAATTCCTTGTTTGTCATTCTATTATTTATATTAATAATAAAATTTGTTCCAAGACATTCTGCTATATCATCAACAATGTCGCGATAAGTTGCATTCTTATCATTTGAATAAGGATCATTTGAAATCAAAGGAATATTTGCATTTGTGTTATCAACTAAATTGAATTGTGTTAAAACACCGCACTTACTACAAATCATATCTAAATATTGTTTTAAAGTATATGTTTTGCCTTCTTCAAAATTTAAAGCATTTTCACTTGCATTAATATTAAATCTAACCATTGCGTCATAAGCAGTTGTTGTATAAGTATTCGTGTCCATTTGATATTTACTATCTTCAGTTGTATAAAACTTACCATAGTCAACATATTCAAACTCACCATCAACTAACAAACCAACTTTAACATTTAGTTCAGTACCTTTTGGAATATCATTACTAGTTTCTAAATCTAACATTTTACATGCTGATTTTAAAACGTCCGTATTCCAATAAATAGCAATATTTTGAATACCACCATTATCAAGTTCAACTTCAGCACTTTCAGTTACTAAATAATCTTGTGCTTCAGTAAGTAACATTTCACTATTTTGTGTGATTATATAGTTGGTATTTTCTCGGTCAGCATAACTTATTATTGCGTCAACTTGTTTTATGTTTTTAAGCGCGTCAATAAAACCATTACTTATCGTTTTCATACTTAACTCCTTTTCCTTGTGGCAATAAATGATATTTTAAAAGGCTTTGTTTTTCTCATATTTTCCATTAATAATTCATAATCACCTGAATATGTTTGAATTGATATTGTTTGTTTTTTTAATGGGTCATAATATGTAAATGTTTGGAAATCACTATCAAATATTGGAACTAAATATTCAACCTCCGCTTGTGTTAAAGGTCTAAAACTTAATTCAAACTTTGGAAATATGCCTTTTAATGTTCCTTGATAAGCTCCAGACAATGCACGACCTGTGTCATCACCCCATAATTTGTTATATTGATAAGAAGCACTTGTTAAGTAGTTTCCCATTGAAACACCGTTTATTCTAATTGCGTCTTTATTTATAAACATTTGACCACTTCCTAACCATTATTTGCAAGTCTTTCACGACTAGCACTTTGTTGTAATATTGTATTTAATTTTCTACTATCTACATTATTTGTAACATAATTATTAATTGTTACATATTTAGCTATTTCTTGACCTAAAATCGCCATTTGACTTCTATTATCCATAGGTACAATACCTTCACGACCTCTTTCACCGGCATAAGTTATTGGTACACCTCTACCAGGCATATTTACAATTCCACCGTCAGCTTTAAATACCTTTTTAAATACATTTTTTGCATTTGTAAATGCACTACTTAAACCGCCACCTATTTTTGCAAATATATTTGCTAATGAAGTGTTTGAAAATATACCCTTAATCATATCACCTAACCTAGAAAATGCGTCTTTAATTGTGCTTATTCCTGTTTCTTTAAATTCAGTTAATACTTCTACACCGTATTTTCCTTGCAAGTCTTTAAATGCTTGGTTCATATCTCTACCTTTTTCAGTAACATTTTCCATACCTGGGTTCAAATCACTAATTAAAAATTTATAATAATCTTTTTCCTCATCTGCAGTTAATTGTCCATTTTTATATAATTCATAATATGTTTCTGCCGCATTATGGTTTTCCTTTGATAAATTGCTTCTTGCGTCTTTAGATAATTTTGCATTTTTTTGAAAAATTCCTGTCATTTGATTATCATTTTCAATTAAACGATTATTTGTTTTTATTGTCTCTTTTATATGAGAGATAGTTCGGGCTTTTTCTTCATTTGATAGTTGTTCAACTTTTGCTTTGTCAACAACTGATTTATTATATTTTTTATTTTGTTCAACACTATCTTTTGTTGCACTTGTTACTCTTTTTTCTGCTGCAATAGTATCTTCATTTAACTCATCAATTTTATTAAATACATCATATAATATTTTAATTTCAATCGCAATTGTTGCAATTCCTGCTAACCAAGCAAGTGTCGAAGCAAGACCTAATAAACCACTACCACCACCACCATTTTCTGGACCTTTTTTACCTAATAATTTTGATATCCAATCTGTTATTTTAGAATTTTTCTTAAATAAACCAAACATTGTAAATGCTGTAATCCCAAATATAATTTTACTTAATTTTGGGTGTTTTTCTACCCAGTCCATAATTTTCTTTAACCAATCAGGAACTTCTCCTGCAAGTTTAAAACTTGGTGTTGTATCTCCACTTCCTACCCCAACACTTCCAGTTCCACCTGTTGAAGTCTTATTCGCAGATAAAACGTTTGCTTCATCAAAACCTGCAAGTTGTTTATTAATTTCTTTTGCAGCTTTTGCACCACTTGATAAATTTTTACTTGTTTGTTTTGAAGAACTTTCAACGTTTTTAAATAAGTTTTTGCCAAATAATCTGCTCCAAACATAATTAATATACGTCATTAATGTTTTAATTAAACTAATTATTTTTTCAACTGCAGGTGTGAAAGCATTATATAAAGAGTTCCTAATATTATCCATTTGTTTTCGCAAACCTTCATTTTGGCTTAATACTCCATTCATAATTTGTCTTACACCAGTATAAGCAGTTCTTATACCAAAAACAGCAAGTCCTATTCGTGATAACTTTCCTACCATACTAGATAAATTAACATTAGTTTTCTCTGTTTCTATTGTTGCTTTGCTCCAGTCAGCATTTATAACGTCATTTTGCTTTTGTTTTAAAGATAATAGTTGATTTCCTAACTTTTCATACTCGGCTTCTAATTTTGATGTGTCTCCTACTTCAAAACCCATATCTGCTTGTTTCAATTTATATTCAATGTCTTCCATTTTGTTTTGTATATAATCTATTTGAGCGTCAAAATTTTTTGTATCTATTTCTGTGCCAATAACAATATATCCGTCCATAAAACCTACTCCTTTCTATAAACCAAGTGCTTTAATAAATTCGTTTGCACTCTTTAATTGTTCTTCAGTTGCTTCTTTCTTCTTCGGTTGATATTTTTTTAAAGCAACTCTTTTTTTTGCTTCTTGTAAGTCTTTCCTAGTTTTTGCGTCTTTTATTTCTCTTAAATCTAAATTTCGCAAATTTCTAATTCTATTTAATACACAGCAATTTCCCATTTCACTATTTGACAATCCATTCATTAAATTATAAAATTTCCACCAGTGCATTTTAGTATTCTCTAAATTAATGCCAAAATCACTTTGGAAGCTTGCTTCAATATATGGCATATCTTCTACAAAGTCCATATCAGGTTTTTCATTATTTTCTTCAAAAGTATCATCAATTCCACACCTTAAAAAATATACTGCTTTTTCTGCTAATTTATCGTAGTGTTGTACTGCTTTTAACCCTTTTTCACCAAAAAGTAAATAAATAATAGCAAGTCCTCGTTCCATGTCATCTAATTCTTTATCCATTGTAAGTTCGTTACATTTAATTGCAACTCTAAAATCTGTGTTTATATGATATTTTTCACCATCTATTTCAGCATACTCCGGATAATTAAATAATGTTGTTTTCATCTATACCATACTTCTTTACAATATTATCAAACATTGCTTCAGCTTCTTTATTCAACATATCTAAAGCTGGCTCTAATGCAGCAACAATATCATCAAACATGTCATAATAAGGTTTTCTATTTATGGCGTCAAGTATTTTTTGTGTCATACCATCACCAATTAGTAAATCAAGTGCTTCCATATCTTTGCTATAAAACTCATTCAGCAATTTAATTTGCTGTTCTTGTTTCCAAGATAATAAAAATTTCCCTTTTTTATCTTCTTGCTTATCTAATGCAATTGCCTGTTGTCTTAATATACTTTGATTTTTTTTGTGCATTGCCTCCATTTTATTTATTCTCAAAGGCATTTCCATATCTTGTAAATCAAACTTTATAACTACTCCAGTGTCATTGCCATTTATATCTTTAATTCCATATCTTAATACATTTTTTTCTTGTAATTGAATAAAATCTTCCATAGTTTTATTCCTCTCTTTCTTTCTATAAAATAAAAATAAGGGCGAGGGTCAATCCCCTCAACCCTTAAAGGTTTGTTATAAACTTGTTGTTGGTGTAAATGTAGGAACTCCATCAGTTATTGCTACAGTACCATCTTTAGGGTCTCCATTGAAGTATAAATCATATTCAATTTCTTCACCACTATATGAAGTAACAGTTACTAAACCATCACTCATTTTTGCAGCATAGCTTCCAGTTGTTCCACTCCATAAGTCAACTTCAAGTATATGTGTTACATAATTAAGTTTATCACGGCCATCATTTACAAATTCAAAGCAAGGGTCATTTTTATAAGCTTTTTGTGTAACACTTGATTGTTTTTGATTTGAAGTGTGATCGTTTCTTGCACTATCTTCAATTATCCATTTGATTGTATCAACTTGAGGATTGAAGTCAGTTGACATTTCTTCAATACCAATACCTACAACTTTCCAAGTTGGAGCACTTTGTGAAGGTGTAGTATCAATAAATCTTAAATATTGACTTGTTTTTAATTTTTCAATATTATCAGGTATCATAATTTTTCCTCCTTACCTTTCTTATTACTTTCTAAATCTCTTTTTATAAGGATTAATTCTTTTTGTGTAAGAGGTTCAATGTATCCTAATTCATTTAATTTTGCAATTTGCTCAAAACTTATATTATTTATTTCATCACCTGCAATATAGTAAACACCATTTGCACTGAATTCTTTTGCAGCTATTACTTTTCCCATAGGCTTACTCCTCTCTGTATACTATTCTAATTTGAATATCAAATATTGCAGAATTACCATCTTCACTAGCAATCATAGTTCCACAATTTAAACATTCAATACTTTGTATTCCTTCTATATCAGGCAAAACGCCTTCTTTATTACTAGATTTAATTGCATTCTCAAATTGTTCAAAAAAACCTATATTTTCAAGATTGTTCATATAATCTGAAGAATATGCTTTTTTACTTCTTAACGAAAATACGTCGCGATGAATTTCATCACCTGTAACCCATCTTTCAACAACACTTTCAGTTGGTATTTTATCTAAAGAATAATCTCCTTCTTTTCCAAGAAAATCAGCATTAATTTGATAGTTATTATTTTCAGTAAGAGTATTAATTATATCAAATAAATAACTTCGTAATTGACTAATTCTACTATTCATTCACTAACCTCCACGATTAACATAATCTTGTACTTCTTGTACAACGTTTTCCATTTCTGCACTAACCATTCGTTTATCCCAATAAGGCCCCGTTCCAGGTGTTGTATAATGTTTAACAACGTGTGTTCCATCTTCCCTCATACCATAATATTGATATTTTGCATAAGGGCTTTCATAAACAATATTGTTTTCATTAATATCAACATTTGTTCTTAAATTACCTTCATTTTGAGGAATATATTTGTCCATATGTTTATAACAAGTGTTAGTAAAAAACTTTTGTACTTTACCATTAGGTTCAATTCCTAATTGTGCTTTTATTTGACTTGTTGGTTTTAATTTTACAGGCATATTACTTGCCTCCTAAATGAATGTGTTGATTGTTTCCAAAGTCATTATTTGTAATGCTTGTTATATTGAAAATTTCATAATTCTTTAAATCTTGTTGTCTTGTTATATCAGTAGTTAGTTTGCCTTTAACTATAATGTCGCCAATCTCAAAGTTATTAATATCCAAATCGGCATTTTGTCCATAAGGTATTCTAACTTCAACATTGTTTGCGTCGACATATCCCTTGTTTATTCCAGCACCTTTACCACCAAAAAACCAAGCTTCATCATAATTATATCTTTGCCAAATTTCTGCGTGTGTTGCAACGTCAAGTCCAGCATTATGATAAATAGTTACTTTTGAATTTGTTATCATTTAAACTCCACAATACATTAGGTGTTCTCCATTAAATACAACTCCTAGTAAATAAGTACTTATAATATCATCAAGTTCGGCACTTTTTGATTTTACAATATCACTTATTTGGTTTGCAGTTATATAACTAATAGAATAACCATCTGTATTTTCACTTGCAACATTTCCATTACTAGAAACATTGCTTGTTGCAGTTGCATAACTTTCAATACTATTTATCAACTTATATTCGCATAATTTTACCTCTTGAGGTATTTCTTCACTATCTTTCAATCTATTAAAGGTTCTTATATCAATTTGTCTTCTTGCTTCAAATTCTAGTAAATTAAAAGGCATATCACCAATCGCAGAACCGCCTAAAGCAATATATTCTTCTTTAGTTAAATATTGTCCTTCAAATGTCATAATATGCCTCCTTAATTACTATAGACTTGGAATTATACCAGAAGTCTTAATTTGTACTGCTAATTCATTAGTAACGATGTCTTTGTAAACCATACGTCCTTGTAAAGCAGATGCTCCAACGTGTTTTCCGTCATTAATATCTTTGAATGTAGGTTCTACTTTCCATTCATCGATTGCTTGACACCAAGCTGGTGCGTAAGCAATATATTCAACGTTTTCAGGAAGTAAATAGTTTGGTTTTACTTGAACTCCATTGATTTTACCAATTACACCATTTCTTACTAATTCTGCTCCTAGAGATCCTGCAGTGTTTGCGAATTTTTCATCGCTTAATAGTTTAAGTTCTGTGTCTGCTGATACAGCAATTCTTAAACCATCAGTAGGAATTCCTCTAGATTTTAAGTTTTTAATTGAAGTAGCTATTGTTGTATAAACATTACTTGTAGTTGTTTCAGTAGTGTTTTCTTCAATAGTACCACCATTGATTAGAGCGTAGATTGCAGACATTTCTAATGCTTTTCCTGTTACGTATGCAGCACTTTCTAATCTTTGTGCTCTTAGGTTATCAGGTACAGCTTCAGCTTCATATCCGTCTACTAATTCACTAAATGCTTTGTGTCCATCAACTAATACTGGAATGTAATCAGTTGCACTTTGAGTCATTGTGATACCATTTAAAATATCATAATCACTTAATTGAATATCACCATTTCTTGTAGGTACATTAACTGCTCCTGATACTGGTGATCCTTCATAATCTCTTGAGAATTCATTTCTAATGTTGAATTCTTTTCTCATTAATTTAACAATAGTATCTGCATAACGTTCTTGACGTTTGTGAGTACCATTTGTTGCGATAGCGTTTGCCATCAATAATCATCCCTTTCTTTTATTTAATCAAATTCTACATCTGGATGTTTAGCTTTTAAAATTGCTAACACTCCATCTTCTTTAGCCACTGTGTTTGTTTTTGTTTCCACACCAGTTGCTTTTGTTTCTTGCTTTTTAGCAAACTTTGGATTGTCGGCCAAGTACTCTTTTAGATTTTCTTCAAAGTCACCGACCATCTTTCCTACTTTATAGCAAATAAATTCAACCTCATCTGCATCAGTTATTCCTGATTTTAATACAAGGTTTTCTTTTTGTAAGTTTGATATAGTTGAAAGATTTTCGTTTTCTTTTTTAACTAATTCGTCATATTTATCTTGTTGAGTTTTTTGGCTTTCTTTCCATTCGTTGTATTTTGTTAATTCTTCTTTGCTAGGTATACCTTTTTGTGCTTTAGCAAGTCTTTCTTTAACAATGTTATTTACTTCTTCTTGAGTAAATGTTTTTTCTACAACACTTTCACTGTTTTTTTCTGTTTCTTGAACAGTTGTAGTTTCAGTTTCTACAGTTTGGTTTTCTGTTTCCATTTTTCCCTTTCTTTATACTCTTTTAAGTTGGAGTATAACCTTGCATTTTTTTTACCCGCAAGTTAGGTTTCTTTTAGTTGTTTCCAACTTTAAATACATTATAATCCACTTGTTAATTTTTGTCAAAGTGAGTAATTTTACTTTTTGCTTTTCTTTTTTGTAGTTTTTGTTGTTTCCACTTTTGTTTCTGGTTTTACTTCTGGTTTTATTTCTAATATTTGAACTACTGCTCTTTTTATTGGATTTTCTCCCATTAAGTATTTACACATTTCTTCATCACATTTGAATACATCGTCTTTGAATATGATTCCTTCTTGCGATTTGTCTTTTCTTTGCAATTCTTCTATTTTATTAAATTCTCTTAATGAGAATGTTTCTAATGCTACTACTTTTATCATTTTTATTTCTCCTAACTTTATTTTCATTTTTCTTATATCATTTATTGTGTCTATGTCGCAGCTTTCATCGTTTATTGCAACATAGTTTGTTGTGAGTTTGTGTTCGTTTACCCATATGCCATTTATTACTCTATATAATTCCCACACTACTGGTTCTCGGCAACATACACCCTCATCCTTGAGCTTCTTTGTGTCAGCTATTCCTTTTTTGAATACTTCGCAATTATTTACTTTATAAGCTAATGGTTCATCGTGAGCTTTTATATATTTTTCGCTTTTGTTTTGATATGTGCAGAAGAATAGTGTGTCATCTGCTGGTGTTTCTACTATTGTTTTTATTGCGTTTTCACTAAAATAAACATCGCCGAATATAAAGCATACAGGTTCAATTAACAATTCTTCCGGAAAGCCATTAAGCCAATAACCTTGCAGCGTATATGGATCATATTCATTATGCAGTGGTTCGTATTTTGTTGCTCCTAATCCATCGAATCTTTTGTCATGGGAGGTTACAAGTATGTCTTTAACACCATTTTCTTTTAATAACCTTATGGTTCTTTTTACTAGTGGTTCACCATTTATTTCAGTTAATTGTCTCGGTGTTTCAAATGGGCTTGTGTTTTTACTATCTGCTAATATTACATATTTCATTATTTACTCTTTTCTATTATTTCACGTTTCTTTTGTGTTAAGTTTCCTGGTCGTTCGGAGTAATAATAATATAAAATTTTATCAAGATATGTTTTACTATAATTTATTTTATTCAGATCTTCTTGGAATGGTACGTCATAACTATAAATCCATCCATCTCTAAATCGCGGCATTATTTCTCTTTTATATATTGCTTTCCATGGTGCGTAATTGTTTGGTCTGTGAACTACTATTCCTGTTCTTTGATCCATCCAGTCAAAGAATATGACATCCTCCTGGTGTTCATCTATTGCTTTTAATAGTTCTTGAATATAATTTGTTGCTATCATATCATCACTATCAATTAGTGCTATATATTTTCCTGTCGCTTTACTTAATCCCACATTTGTAGCTGTTGCTCCTCCGCTGTTCTTCTCCATATGAATGACTGTAGCTACTGTTGAATATTGATCTAATCTTTTTTCTGTGCATTCGTCATCAATTATGAATAGTTCAACCTCTGGTGTTAATTGTGGAATTAATACATCCATTAGTTTTTTTGTAAGGTCATATGTTTTGTAATAAGGTATTATTATTGATAATTTTACCATTGCTTATCTCCTCCCGTTTCCATTTCTTTTTTTGTTTTTTGTACTCTTTCCTCAAGATATCTATCTATTATTGCATCTTTACCTTTTTCGCTTAAGTATAATTGAAGTGTATCTGCATAATGTCTTATTGTACTTGTTCCCCACACTGTCTTCTCTCTTACCGTTGTTACTGATTTGTGGTTTTGTTGATTTCATACGTATATTGGTTCTTGTAATAATTTGAAGTCATTCATGTATATACAAATTTTGCAGTGTTGGTTTCTATCTTCTTTAAGTGTACCTTCGTTGTAAAGGCATTCTTGGCGGGTTGCTAGCTTCTTTTTTATTACTTTGCCACAGCTACCCGACCAACCTTTTATCGCCTCGTAGCGGTCTTTATATTGTGGAATAAAGCATGGTTTTGTTTTATCATTCTTATAGCTTGCCATTCCGACAAATAACACGTCAGGTTTCGTTTGTAATTTATTATTTATTTTTTCTAATGCCTTATCATCATATAACCAGTCGTCGCTGTCTATATAGTACACATAATCTACGTCATCGCTTAGATGTAAGTATGCTTCGTTTCGTGCTCCTCCATTTAATCGCTTCTGCTGTAGTTGTATAATTTTATGTGGGCTTCCTAATAGTTTCCTTGCTATGTTAACGGAATTGTCTGTAGACATATCATCCACAAATATTATCTCGTAGTTTTTGTACGTCTGGTTTAATACACTTGTGAGGCATTTTTCTATTGTGTGTTCGTAGTTATAATTTGGTATTATAATTCCTATTTTATAATCTTTGCGTTCTATTTTGTTCCATTCTTTGTCATCAATGGTTGTTTTTTTTATGCAATCGATATCATAGTTTGTCAGGTTTATATCTACGAATTCTGCTTGCTTATAATATATACAATGCAATTTCGTTTTTAATAATTCTTCTAGTGTTTCTTCATTAAAAATATATATATATTCGTTTCCATCATTTTTGGCTACTTTATATGTTTGCTTATCAACTGCTATTTTCATAGTCTCACCTGAATTAATTATAACATACCATTAAAAAAGAGACAAATTGTCTCTCATTTTACTATCCACACATCTTCTACTTCCCTGTCTCTACAATCGAACGTGTCATATATTACTCCGTTTTTAGAACATACTATATGCCCGCGCATTGTTATTAATAGCGTATTGTTAGGAAACAAAGAAGATATATATCCGACGCTGCCTTTTAGTCCATATAAATGTTTATATGTCCTATCTAAATAATTTCTCACGAATTCTCGTTTATCTAATAGTGTTCCTTCGTATTGAGCTATATCACTTAAATAGTCATACACATGGTCCCAGGATTCTCCTGTCGCACATGATATTGCTCTTATTACACAGTCGTCTTCATATTTGTTTAACGGATTTTCGTTATAAAACTTATACATACTATCTCATGCTTTTTTGTAGTGTTTCATTTAACATTTGTTTTTGTTGTGGAGTTTCAGCTTCTTCGTGCAATACTTTTATAAAATCTTCAAGTGCTTTTACCATATAGTGGAATGACTTGTCGGTTTCTTCTCCTGCTCCATATCTGTTGCGGCTTTCCATGTAGCGCCCATATTCACCTGACATTCTGTCTAGTTCTTCATCTCCACGATATTTCATGTCATACCCGCGTCTTCCGTAGTTTTCTCCATAATTTCCATAGTTTCCATATTCTCCGTAGTTTCCATATCCTCCGCGACCATAACTGTCATATCCTGGTCTTCTACCATAATTACCATAGTTCATATTTTCTACCTCCTTTGCATCTTTATAAATATCTACTAATTTGTATAGATGATCTAAATTGTTTGTTGTTATACCTTCGTCAAGTATTTTCTTTATACTTTCCTCGGCTTTTTTTGCTATTTTGTCGTGCATTTGTTTTCCTCCCTTCTTTTAAGGATTGATAATATTTCGTTTTGATTTCTTAATATCTGTTTAAGATATTTTTCATCTTGTGCCTGTAGTTCTTGCATTAAGTCGCTATTGTTATAGTCTTGAAATAATATTTGTAAGCTTAATGCTTGCAATACAAGCGCCAGATTATCAATTGGGTTTTTCATTAGTTATTACTTCTTGAAATATTAAATGTTGCATTTGTTATTATTGGTATTTGTGTTGTTATTGGAGTTGTAGGATCTGTTGGAGTTAATACTGAAGGAACAGCGCCTACTGTAATATTAGTTGTACCTCTTGGGCATACTCTTATTTTTTTATTAAATGCCACAGTTTCGTAATCATCTGCTGCTGCAAGTGTAACCGCTCTTACTGTGTCAGGTATTAGTATTCCATCTTCATATAATCCTATTGCCACAACTCCTGCTGTTGCCGAACTAATTGAAGCACTAAAATTAACGTTATAATATCCTGTGTACCCATTTCCGAAGATTTTAAATATAGGGTTTTGATAGTCTAACCATCCAGAACATGTTGCACATCTAGTTCTTATGTCCACCTCATCAAATGTTATTGGGCTCGTATTACTTGTTAATGTTTCTGGTTCATTTATAATTGTTTGTATCATTTATATTCTCCTTCCTTAATAAAATAAAAAGAGACAGAACTAGCCTATCTCTTTATAGCAAGTTCTCGTATTCGAGTTTGTTGTAATCAACACTTTGCTTAGATTAGATTTGTAAAGTTTCCTCCACATCCACATCCTCCATTGTTGCATGTGAATATAGGAGTTCTACCATATACTGGTGTAGATGGCACTGGGCAATTACTTAATCTGTTATATAGTGCATCTACTTCGCGTTCTTGTCCTTCTCTTAATGTAGCTGTTTGTGCTATTTGGCTTGCTTGTAAGTCTTTCATTAAGATTTCTCTTTGAAGGTCGACAATCTTTTCGTTCTTGGCATCAATCTTGTCTTGACATAATTGATCTAGAATGCGTTGTGTATTAGCTGTTTGATTAGTGATAATATCGCGGCTAACTTCATTGATTAGTTGTCTATCAGCACAGTTTTCACTAATAATAGTTGAGTTTAGATTTGCAGTTGCAAGTCTGTTTTCGCAGCAACAGTTAGCTAATTGTGAACTTAAATTAAACATTTGATTCATATCAGCCATTTGTCTATTAGCAGCTGCTATTTCGCTATTATAAAAGCCGTTGCTTACTGTTTGGTTCATTTCAGCGCAGCAGTTACATAATTGATTTGATAATGCTGCAATTCCGTCGCGTGTGCCTTCTATTTGGTTACTTAGGTGTAATGTGTCGAATCCATTATTTGTGTTTGTCATAATGTCTTTTTGGCCGTTTGAAAGCCATGCAAAGTCACTATTTCCGCCACCGAAGCCTCCGCCCCATCCACCATTATTGAATAATAATGCTAGTAGGACAATAGCCCAGATTCCATCTCCACCGAAGAATCCACCGTTGCCGAATCCGCTATTGTTTCCATACATTACAGGGTATGGATAAAACCCATTACCGTTATTTGTAGCTAATTCCACAGTTGGTTGAATACCATTGTTCATTTTGTTTCTCCTTTCTATTAATCTATATCAACGCTATTTTGCGTTAATACCATACTTGCTTAATTGTTCGTTTGTTATTCCGAACCCATTAGCAAACTTTTGAAATGCTTGCATCTGGTCTTTGTTGTATTTCCCTGTTATTTCTTTTAGGAATTCTTGAGGATCATTACTGCTTCCTTTTAACTTTTCGTACTGTTGAAACACTTGAGGGTTTCTCAACTTCAATTGGTTCAACAACATATTCATCACTTGGTTCATTTTCTATTTTCCTTTCCAATTCATCTATTCTGGCTTTTAATACTTCTATTTGCATATCTTTTTCGTCTTTTATCACTACCTCTTGCAGTTCGTATGTTTTTATTTCTCCTTTTGTGTTTTTTATCCACACTACTGTCATATCTTTGCTGAAGTATGGCGTGTCACCTATTACCATGTCGCGCTGTACTTCTTCCATTGAGTTTGCGTAGCGTATTACCTCTCTATTGGTTGGCGCTATTTGGAAGTTCTGTGTTAGATTCGTTGGTTGTGATACAGGTTGCTGTATTTGCTTCTTCATGTTTTCTAATGAGTTGATTTGCTCGTTTATCCTGTCTACATTAGATTGTGGGCTTAATACATTAAAGTATGGGTATGTATTCATTGTGTTTCCTCCTTAAACGTGAAAAAAGGCAGAACTAATAAGCGTTTTAAACTTATCGTTTTGCCTCCTTTCGTTTACATTGTCGCATATCGAGTTTTGTTTGGATTGCAAAATAAAAGCAATTATAGAAGCATTAGAGCTTTGTATAATTGCACTTCATAATATTTATTGAATAAATCTTTTAGTTTTTTTATCTCGTAGCTTATAGTTCTTTGGCTTGCGCCTATCTCCATGCTTATTTTTACTATTGTTTCTTTATTTATCAGCATGTCCAGGATTTTTATTTGTTCTTCTGATAAGCTCACATTATTTATAAAGTCGTCGTATATTGTTTTCACCTTTAACTTTTCTATCATATTATCACCTGTCGGTGCTTATAATACATGAATATTCTTTCAGGTGAATGCAAAGATAATGCAACTTAACGCAATTAAGCGCATTTAAGCGCAAGTTTTGCTTTAAAAAAAATATTTATTTATTTTTGTATATATATTTTTTTTTCTGGTGTTAATTGTGCGTGGAGAATACCCTGTTTTAATTGTTATTGATTTTATTGGTTCCCCTTTTATGCACTGATCCAATATTGTCTTTTCTTTCTTGCTTTCTTTTAATATCCCTTTTTTTACAATGAAGTCGTACGTCTCCTGTGGCATATCAAAGTAATAATGCTGGTTCTTCTTCATTTTAACCTCCTACCTCGTTGTTGGAAGCGTATTATATATGTATTTTTTCATTAAAGCAATTAAAAAAGCGCCGTAGCGCTATTTCTTTACTGGAAGTTTTAATATTTCAGGGTATATTTCATCAATGTAGCTATTTCCGTCCATACTTTTATATTGCTCGTGCATGTATATTACGTTTTCGCGTTCAAATTGTGGGATATATCCTAAATCCATATATTTATAATAAATTTTAGTTATTGCACTTCTTAACAAACATTTTAGTGCTAGTTCCTGTTGCTTATCTTTATTTTCGCGTTCTTCTTCTTTTACCTTATATTGATTTATCTTTGCGGTCATATATCCTACTGCCCCTGTTGTTATTATGCCCACAATAGTCAATACTACTTTTAATATGATTTCCTTGCCCATTTTTGTCTCCCTTTACTCTTACCGAATAAATTATAACACCGAGTCAAGGTTTTAGCAAATTAGGTTCTTCTTCTTTTATTGTCTTTTATTTTTTTCATCATATTAATCATGAAGTATGTTTTCTGGTCTAATATTTCCCCACATTTCAAGCATTTGCCATACTGTTGAAATCGTCCGCGTTCGTTATTATAACTACATTTCGGGCATGTGATATATTTTTTCTTCATGAATTCTTCCTTTGTTTCTTTTGTGCCTTCCATTTGTATCCTTCCTATCTTTATTACAGTTTATTATATTTTTTTTAATTAAGCAAGAAAAAAAGGCATACTCTATGCCCCTTTTACATTATTTAATAGTGTTTTTAGTTCTCCGTCTTTATCTTCTATTATTTCCCAACCTATATTTGCTGGATATAGGTAGTCTTCTTCTTCGTCATCTATGATTCTTAACATGTTTAACTCAATTCCCAGACACTCATATGTTTTGTCTTTTGTTAATCCGAAGCCGCTATAGAATGATTCACCTGTATATTTTAATTTCATATTTATCACCTTTATTTTTCAATAACTCTTTTTATTTTTACATTATATTGTTTGCCACTATTTTGAAAGTAATGAATTTCATACTTCTGGCCGTTGTAATACGTTGAAGACCTCATCTTTTGCCATGTTTGTGGTAATTGTGGATAGTCTTTGTATAATTTCATAGCATTTTTTATTGGTGTTGATGTTCCATATCCTGCTATTGCTTTTACGCCTTCTAATTCCACACCTTCAGGTATTACTATGCTAACATTATCACTCTTTGCTGCAAATTGCAATGTTGTATTGTTAGCGTCTAATTTTTTTGGCAATTCTGTTTCTATACTCATTCTTTTATATCCTGAGACTCTTGCGCGGTCTAATCTTGACGGTAATGAGCTTTGTCTTACTAAATCTCTGTATTTTCTTGTTAGCTCGTTTATTCTTTGTTGCGATTGCTGTACTAATGTTTGGTTGCTACTATTCTTTCCGGCTATTTGTAAGTTTTTCCAGTCGCGCATTTCTGTTTCTATTTTTCTTTGGAGTTGTGTTCCCTCATAGTTAGTATAATGTTTATCTTCAAACTCGAAGCCTCTTTCGTTTTCTTCGTTTAGTTGCTGTAGTTGTTCTTCTGTGTATTCTGGTTTGCTTACACCTAATACTACACTAAATATTTCGTGATAACAGTTATACTCGCTTATTGGTCTATATGCGCCGTGCTTACTGTGTCCTATTTGTACCACATTGCCCTCATAGTCTTTTGCTTCCTCGCCGGCTTGTAGTTTTTCAAATTCTTCAAGTGTAAATTGTCTTCCCTGGATTTCAATATGGTCGGGAGCTGAATTAGGGTGAACTGTTATTTCCACACCATCTGCCTCTATTTCTTCCCCGATTATCATTTGGTTTTCGTTATGTAATTCTCTTAATCTACTTTTTAATTGCATACGTACCGCACTATCAAGCCTCATAGTTTTTCCACTTTCATAGTTTAGTGTTAGCAAGCCGCTAGCTCCAAGTTCTTTCATTACACCTAGCATTGCTGTGTCAAATGTTTGTTTTCCTTGACCTACGTTTAGGAATGCTTTATCTAGTACAGTGTTGTATGTTTCTCGTAATCCAGAGAAGTATGTATTTCCTTCTACATCTGTCATTGAGTATCCTAGCACGTTAGATCTAGTGAAATCATACATCTCATTTCGCACCATGTTAGATAGTGCCATGGTTTGTGCTCGCAGCGCCATGTTTTCTTCAAATGGTACGAATGGGATATCACGGTATTTATAAAATTGTTTATAGAATTGTTGGTCTTGCTTTGCATAAGCTGCAAATATTTTATCAACGTCATTTATGTTTGCGTCTGTGTATTTTGTTATTTGCTGCATTATATTTTCATAGTTTCCACCGTATTTTAGTATTTGTTGTAGCTGTTGTGCTTGTGATGGAGTTATGTTTCTTATTTTTTTAATAGAAGAGCCAATACTCTTAAGGAAGTATGTATTGGCTTTTTCTACTCTGCCTACTAGCCTGTCCACAATTTTATCTATTTGTTCTTCTGTTATTTTTGCCATAGGTTAATCACCTACTATTCTTCGTTAAAATTACTTCTTATTCCTAACAGTTCTTCCATTGTTGGATCTTGTTCTTTTATTTCTGCTATCTTTTGTCTAGCTATGTCTTCTGTTTCGCCGTATACTTTTTCTCTGTATTCTGCTTTGCTTGTTATTCCCATGTTTACTTCGCGTTCTAGTCTTTGTTGAGTTTTTTCTTGGTTTTCAAATCTTGAGTAGTCCATAACTATTTCTATTTCGTCGTCTGTTATTTCTATTCCTTCAAGGAAGCATACAGATTTTACTAGGTCTATTATTACGTCGCGCACTACTGTTTCGTATACTTGTTTTGTTCTGAATGCGTCGTCGTCTTGGCTTAGTATTTCTGTTGCTGTTGCCTTGCCTGCTCCGTCGAATTTGTAATAGCTTTCGCCGAATCCTAATGCACTTGAATACCAGTTAAGTTCTGCGTTGATACTGTCTATATGTTCTTGATATCTTAAGTCGAAGCTTATGTCTTTTATTGGCTGGTCTTTCATTCCATTCATTGCCACATATGTTCTGTCGCTTCTGTCAAAGAATAATTGTTGTGATATAGTTCCGTCTGATTCTACTTGTGGAGCTGCTTTTAGTGCTGTCTTGTCTACAAGTATTCTTCTTTTGCCGTCTATGAATTCCATGTCGAAGCTATCGTATTTATTATCCATAGCTTTTAGTTTATCAATAGAGTTTGCATATATACTTATTCCCATTGGTGTTGCTATGTCCACATTGTTTACTATTGGTGGTTTTATGATTTGGAAGTGTGGTGTATCAGTATCATACTCTACTAATTGTTGTACGTATGGGAATTTCTCCTCGAATGATACTTCTTTGCCTAATTGTGTTTGGTCTTTTGATTTGTATAGTTCGTTGTATTTTCTATACACTTGTTTTAGTTCTTCAGTATTTTCATCTTTTTCAGTTTTGAATTCATGATATGTAATATGTGTGTAGAATACTGGCTTATTTGCTTGTTCTTCTTGCCATTGGTCAAATACTATAAACCCTGTTATGTTAAAGTTGTCATATGCATAAGGGATTATGCAAGATGGATCTTTAATGTATTCTATTCTTGTTCTTCCTAGCTCGTCTTTATACTCGCTCATTACAGTTGTTCCTAACGCGAATGCCATCTCAAGCATTTGTGGGAACATTATTGTAAAGTTGTTTTGCTTATTATCTATTACATCCCATAGTCTTTTTGTTTTTTCTTCGTCGCCCAGTTTGATATCACACTTGTTGCTCCAGTTTAGTTTCATCATATCTTCTGCGGATTTCTTCGCCATCGATAATGTTTTCTTTTCGTATTGAACGTTTGTTCCGTCTGCTACTTTTACTGTATAGAAGTGGAAGTCGTCTACCACTCCTTTGTACCAGCTTTTCCATACATCTATTAGTTCATAGTATTCTACGTCTATTAGATTTACGCCTTTCTTGCTTAATTGTTTTTTTAAGTCATTGTAAATTGCCATTTATATTCCTCCTTTAAAATTCTAATCCTAGTTTTTGCAAATTGTCTTTTACCCAATATTGGAAGTCGTCGCAGCTATGGTCTGCGTAATAATAAGAATAGTCATTGGTGTGTGTGTTATAGTATGTTTCGTTTAGTAAGTCTTTTTCGTCTTTGTCTGGATCTGGTTTGCCTTTTTCTACACTATCTTTTTTCCACATATAGTTCTTTAGTTCTTTTATGTGTATCCAATTGTTTGGTGTGTCTAGTATAACATACTTTCCCGAATCTATAAAATCCTGGGAGTATTCTATTAGTTCTTCTTTGTCCCTGCCTTTGTTGACCGGGTGTAAGTTTACTCCGAACATTGCGAAGTATTGGTTTCGTAGCGCGCCTTCTGCGCTATCTATTGTTTCGTTGTCTACTATTGTTTTATATTTCCTACATATTTCGTTGCGGAAGTCGAACAGGTCTTGCGCTAGTTCACTTGGCGCTTTCTTACGCGTTTTCTCATGTGGCGAGTAGTAATAGGTGTCTAGTCTGTACCATCTGCCATCTGTTGCGTATCCGTATGCTCCGCAGCTTGTCGCACTGGTTTGGTGTCCGCAGTCTACTGAGAAGTCTACATATAAGATTCGCAGTTTATTTTCCTCGATATAGTTGCCCGGTTCAATTATGAATAGGTCCGGGTTGTATATTAAGCCCTCGATTCCTATTACTTCGCCCAGATATATCCATCTGTAGCGCTTCTCGTCGTATTTTTTTAGGCGCTCGGCTTCATCTATGAATTTCTGCCCTAGCCATTTTGATGGCACTGTCCTGTAATCGCTGTGGTGTATGAGTACGTCTTCGCGCTTTGCCATTTGGTCTATCCACACATTTACCCAGTGGAACTTGTTCTTTGGTGGGTTGTACGAATACATTGTTATGAACCAGTCGTCGTTACCACGTGAGAATGTTGCGACTATTTGGTCTATTTGGTCTGGCTCGTCGAATTCTGTAAGTTCCTCGAACCATACCATTTTGATAGGCGCGTCCTCGTCGATAAAACCTTTTACTTTTTCGTAGTCGTCGCCGCCCGCAAAGTATATGTTGTTGCCTGTTTGGTTTATGTGGATTTGGAATGGGCTTACTGTTGCCGTATAGTCAATTCCCTCGTTTAATCCCATACGCTTTAATGCACGTTTTATTTCTTTATACACACTATTTCTTATTGTGTTTTGATATCTCTTTATTATGATTGCATTACAGTTTTTGTATTCCAGGTTGAACTCGTCTATTTTTATTGATAGCATGCTGGTCTTAGTTGACCCACGCCCTCCTTTGTATATTTGGTGGGGCTTCTTGCTATTGAATGTCGAATAGAAGTGCGGTGCTATTATGTCTTTAATATCAATTGTTTGATCCATCGTCATCATCCTTTGGAAGCGAGTTTACTATTACTACTCTAGAGCTTGCTTCTTCTGGTTGTACTAGTTCGCCTAGTGTTTCTAGTATTGTTTTATAGTTCTGTGCGTTCCCGTTAATTGCGCCTTTTAATAGCCCGAGCGTCGCTAGCTCGCGGTATGTCTTACCTGTTTTATTTGTTTCGTTTAGTAACAATTCAAGAGTGGCTCTCATAGTGGCTCTTTCTCGGCGCACTTCGCCCGAACGTTTTCCACCCATGCTCGCTATTCTTTTTTTGTCTTCTAGAGTTCGCTCACTGAATGGAATTAGGTTGTCTTCTTTGTTTGCCACTATATCACCTCCTTAACGTATAAAAGGGAATTAGTATAATCCCCATTCTGCGAATTTCTCGAATCCGCCTATTTCTTTTATGTATTGTCTTGCTTCTTCCACAATTTCAGCATATGGTTTGCCGTCTATTTTTGTGTCGCCAATTGCGCAGCATAGTTCTACGGGCTTGCCTGTTTCTTGTGCTTTTTTAAATGCGTAGATGTTTACGCTTACGTCGGCTTTTGATAGGTCTTTGCCGTGTAGTCCGCCGCCTGTTACGCTTTGAGCCATGTCGCTGCCTAGCTTACGGTTTGTTGCGCCGGTGTCGACATCTGTGCCGCCTGTCCATTCGCCTAGCGGATTAATTATTATTTTTCTTGTTTGGAATATATCTTCAAAGTATTTTTGCAAAATTTCATTTTTAGCATTGCTTTGGCAGCATATAAATTTATCATCAGTTAATATGTACTTCCCATCACTTGGATACATTTCATATAATGCTTTTGCTTCTTCACTTATTATCTTTTCATTCTCTGTTAGCGGTACGCCTTTGA
>Ga0326512_10000477_pt1 | contig 35304 bp, 53 predicted proteins | sample 1_2617_0518_D_FD_203652 | JGI IMG/M metagenome (GOLD analysis project Ga0326512, IMG submission 203652) | Bovine rumen microbial communities from UC Davis, California, United States - 1_2617_0518 | ecosystem: Host-associated > Mammals > Digestive system > Stomach > Rumen | place: USA... | reverse complement strand
CTCAAACGTGCACGCGTGCAAAATGGGGGATTTGGCTCACAAAAAAACAATTTTTTTCTAGCAAAAAACAAAAATGATGATGAGATGGGCGGAAGACCGAGAAAACCGACCGCGGTTAAGGAATTGCAGGGAACCCTGCAGAAGTGCCGGAGGAATCCGAACGAACCAAAGCCCGCAGGGGAACTAAAAAACGCATTGCCACCGGCATATTTAACCGATACGGCCCGCGACATTTGGATATATGCCCTAGAGAATGCACCGGAAGGCCTGTTAACGTCGTTGGATTTTGCCGTATTCACTCAATGGGTTGTTTGTTTTGATGCATTTATAACAATTTCGGCAGCATTAAAAGAGGGCGGAACCGTCCAGACGGACGGGCAGGGCGTGAAACGTGTCAATGATTTGTTACATCAATTACTTAAAACCACGGCAGTATTACGCGGGTTGGAGAATGAACTAGGATTCACGCCGGCGAGCCGTTCCAAGATAACGACGGTTAAAGCGGATTCCGTGGAACGGAACGCGTTTTCCGATTTTGGATAATGTTTCACGTGAAACAATTAAAAAAATATGGATTATGTCGACAAAGCCAACAGATACATAAAAAAAATTATTTCCGGAAAAATTCCGGCGTGTAAATACGTTATACAAGCCTGCCAACGGCAATTAAACGATTTAAAACGCCAGCGGACCGCAGATTTTCCTTATTATTTCGACCGGAAAGCGGCCAACCGGATATGTGCTTTTAATGAGAATTTGCAACATGTTAAAGGAGCACTAGCCGGAACCAATATCCATTTGGAAGATTGGCAGTGCTTCATATTAACAACCGTTTGGGGATGGATGAAAACCGCGAACGGAAAACGCCGATTTAATGAAACTTATGTCGAGGTTCCACGCGGAAACGGTAAAAGCACCATTGAATCAGGCTGCGGGCTATACATGGAAACTGCAGACGGAGAAAAGGGCGCGGAAGTTTATTCCTTTGCCACCACCCGAGAACAGGCGGGGATCGTTTTCGGGGATGCCTTGGCGATGGCCAGAGGCAACAAAGATTTACGGGATTATTTCGGCGTTACATGTTTGAATCATTCAATCATAGTATTGGGAACTAATTCCAAATTTTTGGCAAAATCCGCGGATGCCGGAACGTTAGACGGTTTAAATACACATTTTGCTATTATCGACGAATTACACGCGCATAAAACACGATATGTCTATGATGTGGTTATAACATCAATTGGAAAACGTGAACAACCGTTAGTTTTTTGCATAACGACAGCAGGTTTTATTTTAGATGGCATATGTATGGAGAGACGCCGAACAGCAGCCAAAATATTATCCGGTGCCGTTGTGGATGATTCATTCTTTGCCATTATATACACGATTGACCAGGGCGACGATTGGCGCACGATTGAGGCGGCTATCAAAGCCAATCCGAACTGGGGCGTATCAGTTAACCCTGACATCATTCGCGGACGTTTGACAAATGCCTTGGTTAACACCACGGCACAAAAAAATTATTTAACCAAGCATTTAGATGTTTGGGTGAATAGTGATTCCGCGTTTTTGGACATGCAGAAATATAATAATTGCATCGATGCATCATTCACGCCGGAAGATTTTTCCGGAGAACCGGTTATTTATGGCATCGACTTGGCCAGCAAGTTAGACCTGTCAGCAGTTATTAAATTATTTTTCCGCCGACACGATGACGGGACAACGCATTATTATGTTTGGGCGGATTTTTATCTTCCGTCGGACACGGTGCGCGGTTCAAATAATAGCAATTATGAGGCATGGCAAAAGGATGGTTATTTACACGTAACAGAAGGCACAATAACCGATATTTCAGAAATCCAAAATTTTATATTGGAGGATTGCCGGAAATACGAAACGTTATCCGTTGCTTATGACCCGATGCAGGCCACCCAGATGGCACAGGGGCTACTGATGGAAGGTGTACCAATGACCGAATTAGCGCAAAATTTAAAAAATTTGTCGGAGCCAATGAAACAGATTCAGGCACTAATATATTCCGGCCGGATGCATTTTATAAATAATCCGGTGATGACGTGGAACGCGTCCAATGTTGTGGCACATATGGACGCAAAGGAAAATGTTTACCCGCGGAAAGAAAAAAATGATAATAAAATTGATGGATTCGTGGCGTTAATAATGGCCATGAATCAGGCCATCCAATTGGATGTTGAATCAAATTACTGCGGTGAAGAGAAAGCGCCGGCGGATTGGTCACAGTTTAAATTATTTTAAGGATTTAGAAAATGTGGAGTTGGATTAAAGGTTTACTAGGAAATTACGAAGGGCAACAGATAAATAAACCAATTGTCCCGATTGTTCCACACACGAAACCGGCAACCGTTAATAATATTCTGCAGATTCCGGCAATTTGGGAATGTGTAAATAAAATAACCCGTAGTATGTCCGGCCTTCCAATTGATATTTTGGAAAAAATCGACGATGACGAGAACCTGGAACGTGTTTCCAGCGGGCAATTATTCGAGTTGTTGAACCGGCAGCCTAACGCATATATGACACCGGCCGATTTTTTGAAAACAATAACAATGAATTACCTAATAAACGGTAATGCATATATACGAATTGACAGGGCAAAGGGCGCGGATTATATCGCCGCATTAGTCCCGTTAAATGCGGAGCAGGTGCAGACTGATTTTGAAAAAGGGAAAGTAATTTATAAATATTACACATCTGATAATAATTTTGTCACGTATACCCCAGATCAGATAATGCATTGGAAAAACATCGGAAATGGTTTAATTGGATTCGCAACCGCCACCTTTGCTCAAACGACATTAACGGAAGCGATTTCCGCGCAGGATGCCAGCATCGAAGTTTTTCGCAACAAAGGCAAACTGAACGGGGTTTTGTCAGCAGAAACACCAATTTTAAACGAAAAACAGGCGACCGATTTTCTAAAAAGATATAAAGAAATGTCGGAGGCTCCGATCGGGATTCCTCTATTACCGGCGGGATTCAAATTCCAATCGTTGGCATTATCACCGGTTGAAACCCAATTATTGGCCACCCGTGAATTTATTGTTAAGGAGTTCGCCCGCTGGTTCGGCATCCCGTACGGGCTTCTCACCGGAGAAAACGGGGCGGATTTAGTGGAGTTGTCGAATTACTTTTATGAGACGACGATCCTCCCGATGTGCATTGAGTTAGAACAATGTATCCAGCAGAAAATTATAAAAGATGCTCGATATATCGTTAAATTCCGGACATCAGTCCTAAAACGAATGAGCGACCAAACGCGCGTTAGTATGCAGACTAGCTACGTACAAAACGGATTACGTACACGAAACGAGTTGAGGAAAGAGGACGGCCTGCACAGAATTGAAGGGGCGGACGAATTAACCGCACAAAATAATTTATACCCGTTGGACAAATTGGGACAGAATGACCCGAGCCAGACGCCACAAACACCGCTTAGCGATCAGCCGGTCAAACAGTAATTGGAGTTATAGAAATGAGTTTTTATATATATCAAAAATCAGAGATTAAAGCGGATCCCGATAAGGAACCGGAAGGGGATTCCGGTTTTATCGTTGGTTACGCGTCAAAGTTCGGCGGCGTGGATTCATACGAAGACACGATCGAAAAAACAGCATTTGATAATTTTTTAAAAACCGGAAAATTGCCGAAGATGTTTTTTAACCACGATTCATGGGGGCTCCCCGTTGGAGTTTGGGACCGGTTAGAGGTTGACGACGTGGGACTTAAGGCATACGGCCGAATCAATCTGAAGACCAGCGCCGGAGCGGATTTGTACGAATCAATTAAATTCGGTTCCGTTGATGGTTTATCAATCTGTATCAGACTAGGCGAAAACGATTATTTTTATGATGATGGCCTAATCAGGCATATAACAAACGTTCAGGATATGCGGGAAATATCAATCGTTAATTATCCGGCCGATAATAACGCCAGAATGATCGATTTTAAATCGATTAAGAATGATACAATTGATAATGTTAAAAAATTTGAGAGAAGCCTGCGGGATGCCGGTTTTTCAAAAAGTGACGCCATGGCACTGATTAGCCAGGCAAAGAGGGCGATACATAGCGAGCGAGACGCCGACGAAGTAAAAGGCCTACAATCAATCAATCAAATATGTAAATCTATTTTGGAGATTAAATAAATGGACGAAAAAGAAAACATGTTAGCCGAAGCCGTGAAAAGCATCGCCGACGTTGGCGAAATGGTAAAAAGCAACGTTGAAGCCGTTAAAGGCATCAATGAAACCGTTTCAAGCCTGAAGGCAGACAACGAAGCAATTCACAAGGAACTCGCCGCATTGCAGCAGAACCAGAGCGCACCGGAAGCAACCAAAGCGGAAGCAACCGACGCCGGAACCATGTTCGTTAAATCCGCAGGTTTTGAGGAATTCAAAAAGAGCTACCGCGGGAACCGTAACGCAAATTACAGATTTGAAGTAAAGACAGCCGTTCCGGCAACCACCCAGGCAGATAACACCGCTTCACACGGATCATTTACCCCACCTGTTAACATTGGCGTAGTTACCGATCCGCGTTCCGTTATCAACATCCGACCATTATTCGGCACCATGGCCGTGGAAGGTTCCTCCTATGAGTTTATCCGTTATGGATACCGCACCACGTTAACCGCCACCGGCCCCGCATTTACCGCGGAAGGCAATAAAAAGCCGGAAGCAAACTACGGCGGTTCGATCATCGCGGGAACCGTGAAGACCCTTCCTGTTTGGACAAAGTTAACCGAACAGATGATCGCAGACAATGCCAATATTGTGCAGGTAATCAATGACGATCTTCCTTACCAGTTAGATAAGGTTATCGATTATCAGATTCTAAGAGGTGACGGCACCGGCGTTAATTTAAAGGGCCTCAATCAGTCAGGCAATTACACCGATTATTTAAACGGTGTAGTTTGGGCAAACACCGACACTGTGATCGATCTTGTGTTAACCGTTAAAGGCAAGATGGAAGCAGCAGGCATCCGAAATTTAATCCTTGTTCTTAATTCTGAAGATTGGACAAAGGTTCTCAAGAGTAAGAACGTTAATAAGGATTATCTAATTCCGGGTATTGTTGACATCCCAACCCAGCGGATCTGGGGCGTTCCGGTTGTTCTAAACGAAAATGTAGAGAGTGGCAAATTCTATATGGGCAATTTTGCGGAAGCAGGCAAGATCATTGAAAGATCCGGATTACAAATCGAAATGGCACGAAGTGAGGACGATTTCGAACGCAATTTAATGACATTACGCGTTGAACGTCGTTTAGATTTCGTCGTAATGCAGCCAAAGGCCGTTTGTTATGGTGATTTCGCCATCTCAGCATAACCTGAGTTAATGGCATGAATAGAGAGGGAACACGGGTTCCCTCTTTTATTTTGGAGAATTAAAAAATGTTATATGTAAGCGTTGCGACGGTCAAAGCGCAATTGAGAATTGACGACGACGCGGAAGACGAGCTGATCGCACATTATATAGAGGCGGCGCAATCAGATGCAGAGATGAGGATCCATCGCCCGATTTATTCAGATAATGCGGAAGATAATCCCGTCACAGACGATCCGGAAAAGATTCCGCCGTTAATTAAACAGTATATCCTAGTCACCGCCGGCGATTTTTACCGGAACCGTGAAAACCAGCAAGAGAAACAATATACAACGTTTTTTGAACATTTATTAGATTCGTATATAGATTATAGAGGCTAAAAAATGATTATTGGTGCCGGCAGACTAGACAAACAAATTAAATTGTATGAACCGACGACGGAAGTCACCGGCGGAGTACATACAACCGAATATAAATTAAAATATACCGTTTGGGCGAATTTAAAACAGGTTACCCTGCGAGAGATTATCAAATCAAATGTCGAATTACAATCCGAGACATACACCGCATATATACGATATAAAGCAGGAATTACAAATCGTTGGCGTGTAGAGTTGCCGAACGGCAAATATTACAGAATTAACACCATTAACGTGGATTCAGTGGCCGGAAGTATCATCCTGGGCATTGAACTAGATAACAGCATAACGCAGGAGATAGCGACATAATGGCAACATCAATATCACGGATAAAAAACGATTTATTAGATGTAATATGCGGAGAGATGCCGGGCGTTAATGTTTCGTTCGATTATGCGGCAGCCACGGAAGCAGATTCCGCCGTTATTATTTCCAATATGTCGATTCAATATAACAATGATTTGGAATTACATTTCCAGCGAAAGTTAAATTTTAGTCTGTTAATGGTTGCCAAAACAGACGCCGATCTTGATGAAATTGTGGCATATGCGGAGACATTGAACGGCCTGACGACAGATCAAAGCGTTAAATATATGGTTGTCGAAACGTTGGAATATTTGGGCGATTCGGACGAAAATAACAAGATTGCAACCATGCAATTAAGTTGCGACATTTGGGACGTGGATTCCGAAGAGGATTCCGAATAATAACGTTTAAAAATGTTCAATATTGCGTAATTTGGGAGCGTTAAAATGTGGTTTGTTATTCCGGAGCACGTGCAGGAAATCACGATCGGAGACCGTGAAAGCGCCGATATTGAAAAAATATTCGATGATTTTTTAAAACGTATGGAAAACGTCGATAAAAAATTATCAATTCAGACGCAAAAAATTGTTTTGAAGGGCTCGACACAACAGGCTGTTAGAAGTTTACGCCAGAGAACCCGCCGGGCATTTAAAAAACATACCGGATACGCCCGCCGAAGCGTTAAGCAGGTAACGAAAGAATCCCAGACATTGAAGGGCGTCGCGTATACAACATTCGGTTGGCGTGATAAAGGTTTACCGGATATTGAGAGCACCACCCTCCGGAAAGGTTATTCCGATTGGTACAGAATTAAACCGAAGCCTGCGACATATATCGGCATTTGGAACGACCTAGGAACCGGAAAACGAAATAAATTAAGGGCACGGCATATATTACGCGATGAGTGGCAGAGCCACAAAGCAGAAATTATAAATAATTTGGAAAAATCCCTTATTGAGATAATCGACAAGGGACTTGTTAACAAGTAGAAGGAGACCATATAAATGGCATTAACACCAACCACACCTAAGAACGCCATAACGGGGAAAAATACCCTTGTGGCGTACAGATTAGCCGACCAGACACCAGAGGCCGATTTTGTAACAATTCCGGGCGTTTCAGTGTTTACCACCCCGGGCGGAACCGTTGAAGATGTCGATCAAACCTGCATCGCCGAAGCGGCCAAGCGTTACCTGGCCGGAGCATTCGACGGAAACGAAGTCACGATCACAATTCACCATTACACCGGAGATGCTACCCAGCAGGCGTTAATCAATGCGGCAAATGCCGGATCGGTTGTAGATGTTCAGATTGAATATCAGGACGGCACCACACTGACCATGGAAATGGCCTTAAAATCAGCATACCCGCAGGAGGTGAGCCTGTCCGAAACCATCAAGTGGGATGTTGTCGGCAAAATGTCCGGTAAACCAACGATCGTTTTTGGAACATAGTTCCAGACATAGAGCGACGGGCGTTTTAATGCGCCCGTTTTTTTATATGTGTTTTGTAATCCAGGGAAAAATTTAAATGTCAATTTTTGATAAAATTTCAAATGTAAAATTTAAATCCGTATTAGTTCCGGCGCCGGAATTGGGAGAAGGTGCAGAGATTAAGCTGCAGGAAATGACCGGCGGACAACACGCGGAATTTATCGACAGATTGAGGGAACCGGAGTTCCGCGACAGCGAGAAAAAATTAACCGCATTTATGATAATGTCATGTTTGGTTGATGATGCCGGAAAGCGCGAAATTAACACGATTGAGGACGCGGAAAAGGTGCTCGACGGAATGCCGGCGGGACTAATCAGGCGTATTAATTCAGCATTGGCAAAATTGAACGAGCAGCCGACCGAACCGGAAAAAAAAAGATAAATAACACGGTTTTACTATGTGCCAGAATCGCCCGGGAAATCGGCGCACCAATAACCACCGTTTTGGATTTTCCGTTAACTGAATTAAATACATGGGCGGAGGTTTTCCGCATGGAAAACGAGATCATGAACGGGGAAGCGGAAGCCGATTCCGGAGAGGATGACACGATCGATCCGCGGGAGGTTTTCAAAATGTTAAATGCGGAAGTGGGAGAAAATAAAAAATGTCCGTAGTTAATAATATATTAAACAAGGTTAGCCTTAACACAACAAAATATAATGAAAACCTTCAGAAAATGAAGAAAAAAACCAAGGCGGAAACCAAGGAGATCGGCGGAGCATTTAAAGCAATGGGCGCCGTTTGGACATCCGTCGCCGGTGCCATTTCCGCCGGTGCCATCGGTTCCGCAGTTGTTAAGGAATTAAAGGCAACAGAAACGGCCGTAGCTAGTTTTATAACGACCACCGGAGGAGTGGGCGAAGCGCGGGAAATGTTCGAAATGTTGCAGCAGGCGGCCAGAGACACGATCCAACCGTTTGACGCGTTGCAAAATAGCGCGTTGGATTTACGCCGGAACGGGATTCAGCCGACCGCGGAAAATCTGAAGACATTCACGCAGATCGCCCTTAGTTCCGGCAAATCGCTGGAGACCGTAACGGCCGCATTTACCGCGACCGCGCAGGGCAAATATAAGGCATTGGCACAATTGGGGATTGTTGCGACGGAATCCGGCGACAAAATCCAATTAACGTATAAGGGCGTAACGCAGGAAATCGAGAAAAACACGGAAGCCATTTCCGGATATTTCAAAAAACTCGGGGAAGAGAATTCCGGAGCATTGGAATATTTACAATCAGGAATGACCGGAGCGATTAATCATCTAGAAAATGCCTGGGGGGATTTTGTCCGAGCAATTGCAGAGAGCGGGCTAGGGGATGCCATAGCGCACACCATTAGAGCAATGAGCACGGCACTAGACGGGATCACCGCGTGGATTAACAATAATCAGGCAGCCATAAAACAATTTTTTTATAATTGGTCCGATTATGTCGACCGTTTGGCGAAGGATTTCGAGGGATTAACCCGAGATTTAAACAATTTCTTTAATGCATCCCAGAAGGTAAACGGGGCACGCGGGAAAAGTGCGCCGGGCGTTTTAGGCTATATTAATTCATTCGCGGAAACAATCGGGGAGACATGGCACGACCTCATAAATGGAGGAGATGCGGAACGGGCGTTCAAGGCCGAACGGGAACGCGAGATCGCGTTATTCAAGCAAAAAACCGCGAATCTGAAGAAAGGATCCGCGGAATATGAACGGGCGATATATGAAACAAACGAGCGGCAGAGAGCGATCGCGAAAAAATACGAGAAGGAAACAACGTCAGTTGTTGGCCGTTTGGGTGATTTTCTCTTTGGATATGATAAATTTTCCGATAGGATGGATAAAAATTTAAATGCATATTCGGAATATTTGGATAAACAAAACGAGAAGAGAGAAGAAGCGGAGAAAAAGGCGCGGGAACGTTCAGGCGGTGCGGATGTATCATTAACACCATTTGGAACCGGCGGAGGAGGCGGAAGAGGTTCCGCAATCAGAGCAGCCGCGGACAATTGGAGCGCGTACTATAACCGTATCATTGATTTGCAACGGAACAGCCTTTCCGAACGTCAGAAAATAGACCGCGATTATTTCAAATCATTGGATGAATTGCAGCGGGAAGCGATGAACAGCCAGGGCGCGACCGCGGAGCAGGTTAACCAAGTGCGGGAATTATTGGAGGATGAACACCAGCGCAAAATTAAGGAGTTGAGAGAACAGGCTCACGCGTTTTATATTGAAAATTTGGGCGACGAAGAGGCGCAGATCCGCGAAAGTTACGCCCGCAAATTGGAAGATTTGAGGCAGTTCAACGATGATCAGTTAATCACGGAACAGGAATTCCTCGAAGTACGTTCCGCATTATACGAGCAGTACACAAAGGAATTAACGGAGCAGAGGAAACGAGCCCACGAAGGCGACACGCGGTTTTTTACCAAAGCGGAGGCGGAAGAGGTTCAACAATTCGGCGACGGTATGAACAGTTTATCTGAAGCATTCCAGAATTTAACATCATCGATGAATCAGAGCGGATCCAAATATAAAGCGTTATTTGCCGTTCAAAAGGCCTTCGCAGTAGCCAGCGCCACCACTAACGCAATATTAGCCTGGTCAAAAGCATTATCACAGAGCGAGGGCGGCTGGATGTCAGCAATAGCCAATTACGCCAGCGCGATCGCATTAACAACAAACATTTTAAGCCAATTAAAGGGCGTGGAGATGCACGATCGCGGGGGCAGGATTGCGGCCGGTAAGGTTGGAATTGTTGGCGAATATGGTCCGGAATTAATTTCCGGTCCGGCGAACGTTACCAGCAGAAAGGAAACCGCAGATTTAGCCCGCGGAGCGTTGGCCGGAAATTCCGTTCAGGTTAACCTATACGAAGACGCATCCAAGGCCGGCGCGGTTAATCAGGCGCAGGGACCGGACGGGGAACAGATTATAAATATATTTGTTTCCAATATTCGGAGAGGCGGCCAAATGGCACAAACGCTAGAGAGCACCTACGCATTACATCGATTTGGTGCATAATCGCGAATTGTTTCACGTGAAACATACGGAAGGGAATTCCTTCCGTATTGAGGAATTAAAAAAATGAATACCGATTTTAAATATTATCCGTCGAGTTTGCCCAGGGCGTTGCAATCCGGATATGTAACGAGACATAAACCAAACATCCTCCGCACCCAAATGGCCGACGGATACACCCGCCAGCGGTTAATCAATCAGGGCGCGCCGGACATCGTTAACGTTAATATATGTTTGAATGAGGTTCAATATAGAACGTTTCTGCAATGGTACAAGGGGGACATACATTCCGGCCAAGATTGGTTTATTATGCCGTTATTATCCACAGAGGGCGACCAATCGATACAATGGAAGTATGTCCGGATTCAGGGCGGAGAAATCAGCGCGAATTTAGTCACAACAAACGAAACAACCGGAAGTATTTATAAATTATCCATGGTTTTGGATGTTTCAAACACTGTCGTTGACGATGGTTCATGGAATCCTGATGTTCCGACGGGTCCGACAGATGACGAAACCGGAGAATTGACGATCATCGATGCAGCGCAAATTATTTCAGATGTTGACGATCTCGGTGATAGTTCCGGCACATACACGATTATTGAAGAATAAGAAAGGGGCACATTATGTCATTCAAAAAAACGGTCACATTTACGGCCAACGTTTCTGATTATACGGACGGAACAGTTTCAGCAAGAGTTCAGGCAGAAAACAAGATATTAGACGATCTTGTGACTTTTATTCTTAGCCACAATTTGGGTATTTCAATTCAAGAGAAATGCGAGATCGGATCATCCAAGTGGGCGGGCGATCCGTTGTGGTGTTCAAGTTCGGGGGCAACAAGCGATGTCAATAACAATAGCATGGCGGGGGATTTTTATTTCCTCGGTAGAGGAATAACAAAGAAATGTCTAGGTTTAAGTGTAGATAATCACAATCTATATATAGCACTGACAGACACACCGACACATGATTTGACATTTCCGGGAAATTTGGGAAATTATGGGCGTGTTCCGTGCGCACAGATGCGACACTTAAAGACAGCTTCTATCCGAAACAATAGATCAAACTCAATAAGTAGTGTGTCTTTTTTTCAATTTCCGACAAATGCTAATGCACTTTCTTTCACGGTCAAATTTTGGAAAAAAGACAATACACTTGTGATTAGATCCAACGAATATAATGTAACAATAAGTAAAGATCCATATACAGTATTACTATGTGGGACAGACCATTATAGAGCAACGCATTTTAGTCTGGACGATGATTTTCTCGTATCGTTAGATACATATAGATTTAATGAAAGCAATACAAAATACTCAAGCAATGTCGCACTTGGCTATGCGATGTCATACAGTCCTTTTTGTGTAAAAAGTTCAAGTAATTCACAGTGGCAATCAATAACTAATGAAGATCAAAGCTCGACTACTATTCTATGCCATATGATCGGCTCAGCAAGAACTATATATTCAAAGTTATCTGATTTGGTAGACACAGACAGCAACGGACTAGCAGCGAGCGGAAATATGCCGACCGTGGGGCCGTTGATGTTTCCACGGATTGCAAACAACGAATTGTATATCAAAAAATTTTATGTTCCGATGACATACCCTGCAGTTGCATCACCGATCAAAATAGGATATACACCCGGCAAACTGAATGCGGAAAATGTTTACAGTTTGAACGGCAAAAATTACGTTTGTTTGAATAACGGCGTGATCGGGCTGTTTGTCGAAGTTGAGGATCAAGGAGATTAATTCCGAAATTGTGTTATAATTAGATTTGAATTCATAATGAATTCTCCTATACAAACAATAATTCATTTAAGTTAAAAACCGGTGATTAACGTCGCCGGTTTTTTTTATTTGGAAAAAACAAAATGTTAATATCATTAAATGAGATATACGCCAGCGGGGGACAATTACCAATCGTCACATTAACAATTGATAATGATGATATTGGAAAATTAAATTTTGTCCTGGCGAACGAAAACGAAAAATTGGACGGTGAAACTTATCACGCCTCGGCGTTTACCGTGCAGATGCCGGAGCGTTCCGGAAACGGGTTCAGTGATTTATCATTTGCAATTTGTGGAGTAAATGCGGAATGTTATTCGTATATTATGCAGGCCATGGAATCCCAGAAGCCGACAACGTTAACATTACGACAGTGGCACCCGGAAACCAAGGATAAAAAAGAGGAACTAACCCTGACCGTTACCGGATGCCAGATTAACCGGGAAACGGCACAATTTACCGCTAGTTTTTGCGACATGCTAAATTTAGAATTTCCGCGGTTAAAGTATACGGCATATAATAGCCCAGGGCTCAAATATATAAAATAACAGGATGACAAAAGGGGGAAAAATGCGCAGGATAGACGATTATTTGTTGAACAAACACACACCCAACGGAAGAAGGTTCCCTTATTTGGATTGTTGGGGCTTGGTTGTAGATTTTTACCGTGAAATTTTAGGAATTGAGTTAAACGAATATACCGATTTAACCGCGGAAACAATGTCCCGCGGTTTTTTATATGAAAGAGAGGCCGGGCGATTTATCGAAACAAAGGAACCGGCGGACGGGGATTTAATCGCGTTTTTTTTCCGCGGAAAATTATTCCATGTTGGCATATATTGGAAAGGGCGGATATTACACACCAGCCAACAAAAAAACTGCCGTTATGAACAATTACCAGACACCAAATTAAATGACCGGAGATTTTATCGTTATGTTAATGATTGAAGTTTTATCCCGCGCGGACTTGTCGCGGGTATTGGAAAGCCGATTAATTGACAATCATTCCGGCACATTATTGGATGTCATAAAATCAGAATGCAGCGCATACAATGAAGATTTTACCCCGTATTTATCCGCATTCGTTGACGGTGTGAGATTCCAATATTCAGATTGGGATATTATTTCCGTAAAAAATGCCAAAAAAATAAAGATTGTAATTGAGGCGGGCGGGATCGAAGCGTCCACCATAATGGCCATTATATCGATTGTTCTAGCTGTTGGAACGGCCGTTTATTCGATTTTGGCCATGAATAAAATGTCTAGCAAGACGGCAAAAGAGACAAAGCAGGGCTCCAGCATTTACGACGTTAACGCCCAGGGGAACCAAGTAAATTTAAATAACGTAATTCCGGAGAATTTCGGATATTTTAAGAGATTTCCGGATTACTTGGCCGACAAACATATTTTTTACAGAAACAACACTCAATTTGTAGATATGATTCTTTGTCAGGGCGTCGGAAGTTATCAATATCAAAATGATCATAGTGATATTTATGTAGGAGAAACCCCGATTAACGAACTAGACGGGTGTTTAGTGTCAATTTATGAGCCCGGCGAAACAATGACTGCGGAAAATTCGATCGAAGAAAATTCCTGGTATTGTTATTACAGTTCGACACAGGTCACGCAGAGCGGGCACACATTAAAGGGCACCAAATCCGAGGTTGACCAGAGTTCCCAAATTAACCCAAAAGTTAATTTTTTAAATAAAACATTTTACGGGCAGTATTCGACAGTTACCAACACGGGATCTGTCGGATGCGCAGGACCAACCGGCGGGGCCGTGTATCAGGTGCATAAATTAGATCTCAATTGGGAAATTGGATCTTATTTCACAATTTCCGGAAGCAACGGCACCCGGTTGGTTGGTTCGGCAGATACGGACACCATCGAACCGGATACGTTAGATCCGACATTAACTAAAATCACGGCCGATATTTCTGCGAATTTTTCTAATAATGAAAATCTACATAAATCATGGTTGAGACCGCACCGCACCGAATTAGATCCGGACGATAATCCGGTTATTGTTGCCGGTGATTCCGTTCGCGTTTTGGTTGAGAAAAAAACCAAAATAACATACACAGTACAAGGCGGAACCAGCGGGCCGAAGGTATACACCGACGAAGCCACCGCGCAGGTTGTCAGCCTGTGCGAATTGATGGCCGTCGATTATGTTCCGGCAAGCGACAGCGAGCAAATTATTATTACGGTTCCGACCGCGGAACTAGATTCCGGAAGTTATCCGGCCGCACCGGCGACACCGGGCGGAGCGTACAACGTGAGCACGTCGCAGGAAATCGAGATCGTATTATTACAGCCATTACCGGCAGATTATCCTTACAGCGACAACGGATTATATATCATCGAGGGGCACGACCAATCAACCGGTATATATACCGTATCCCGTGTTAATTCGAGTTATGGAATAATATCCGATTGGGCGGAATTTTGGGCACAGGGAACGGAACAGACGGGATTATCATTCACACTAGACGAGGCAAGCGCCAGCATGGCCGGCGAAAGTGTGGGACCATATCGCGCCTGCCCGGTTGGAGCGACCGCGACAAAGTTCGAATATGACATTAAATTCCCGCAGGGCCTTGGATATTTGCAGGATGACGGTACATTTAGAGATTTAACGATTCAAATCGAAATTGGTTACCGCCGCGCCGGAAGTAATGATCCATGGATAACGGAAACAAAGACATTTACCAACCACACCAACGACGAATTGGCCTATACCTACACATTGGAGGTTGAGACCGCCGGCAATTACGAATTTAAAATGAAGAATTTAACGGAGGAAATCGAAAGCACCCGCGCCCTTCAGGAGTGTAAATGGGTAGGATTAAAATCCGTCATTAGCGAAAAAAATCAATATGATGATGTTACCGTTATTATTGGCAGATTTAAGGGGACGGAAACCCTGTCCGAATTGAGCAGTAATCAGATCGCAACGTATTGGACGCGTAAACTTCCGACAATTGCCGATCCGGAAGTTGTTTCCGCAACCCGAGAATTGGCACCGGTCATTAATTACATTTGTAATAATTCCAAATATGCGGGAATTGTTGACGTTGCATCATTAGCGACATTTAACACTTTTTGGAATAGTAAAAACATTAAATTGGATGGAACGTTAGACAGTTCGAGCACGTTACTCGATGTTTTGCGGGATTGTTTAAATGTCGGTTTTTCCGCGCCGGTTATCCGTAATAACAAATTAGCATTTGTACGGTTGCACCCGCAGGGAGAAAACGAGCCATTGGCGCAGGTATTCAGCCCGCAGAATTTAACAAAATCGACGGAAATAACTTTCAATTTACCGCGGGACGATGAGACGCAAGAAATTGTTACAGAGTATATTTCACCGGAGACGTACAAAACGGAAACGTTATTCTGCAGTTTAGACGAAAACGGAAACAAAGTTATTTCGAGTTATCCGAATTCGGACAAACAGGAAAAATTAAAGGCGTTCGGCGTTACCGTTCAGGCACAAGCCGAGGCTATGGGGATGCGGCGTTTACGTTATATCAAGAACACCCGCATAACATATGAAATTGAGACTGAACTAGACGGCCTTAATTGTCAATATAATGATTTGGTTGGATTGTTCCTGGATGAGAATTTATCAAATATCACCGGCAGAATTACCAGCGCAGACGGGCTAAAGGTTTACACCGATATGGAGATCCCGGAGGCATTGGGAACCGGCGTTATATATATCAGAAGGAAAAACGGCACACCAAAAGATTATATATATACCCGCAACGGCCCGCATGAATTAACACTCGATACCGCGTTAACGTGGGATCCGGAATATGGTTCCGTCATTGAATACCCGTTTTTTGCCATCGGTGAAATGGTCAAATGTTGGGTGACGGAAGTTAGTCCACAGGACAAACGCGTTAAATTGAAATTAATTAATTACAATGAGGATATTTTCACCGATGATCTGTAGTAAATTAGCGTTTTGCGTTTTAGATGCCGGATACGTAGATCCGGCCATCGTTTCGATTAATTCATTTTTGAAATTTAATCAAAATATCCCGTTAGTAATATATGCGGAGACCGGCACAAATACCGCGCGTATTATGGACGCTATCGGAACCGGTTCCCATAATGTCCGGATAATTTCGGAAAATTTTCCGGATGTTACACCGGAGGAATTGGGGAAGGATAATCCATATTTTGAATTATTTGTAAACCGGAAATCCCTGCCTGCATTCGCCCAGAGAATTAAAGCGATTGACGATTTGCGAAAATATGCGGATTTATTAATCAATTTTGATTTGGATACAATTTTCATTAACACCATTGAAAAATTGGTAAATAATGAGGGAATCGACAACCGTTTCATATACGGAGTAAGCGAGCGGAAAAACCGCGATCGTTGGATGCGACAGCTAAACACCAGGGAAATAATTAATAATGAAAATTATGTTAATTCCGGTTTTTTGGTGATTGGTTCTGAATCATCCAGGGAAATAAATTTAAAAAATTACGTGAAGTTTTTAAACAAGTTCCCGAATGATATATATTGCCCGGAGCAAGATTTTATTAATTATATTTGTTCAGGAAATATTGTCCGGATTCCTGAAGCTTTTAATTTGATGTTTACGTCCGAAGAATATCAGACAACATCGCCGGTTATGATTCATTATTTGAGTAAATCGAAACCGTGGACAGCGGAACCGATTCCCGCCGGCGTTGGATATTATTTCAAACGTTACCTAGTTGAGGCAGAAAAAAATCAAAGTTTTCTAAGTTCAAATTTTTTAAAATCAATAAAAAACAATGTCGAAAAATTAAATTTATGAATGCCATCGAGTAATTAAAAAACCGTCAATTTTTGGATTTTTCCAACATTTAAAATTAATACCGAAGAGGGGGAAAACGTTTCACGTTTTCATTTTAAAGAGGAGATCCAAAAATGGATGAAGTCACACACACTATACTGCCCGGAAGCGGTTCCGGATGGGGAGGCACCGCACTTGGTGCCGGTTTTGGCGGTTTAATTGGCAGTTGGCTCGGTAACGGAGGCTTTGGCGGATTCGGCGGAAACCGTGCCGGCATCGGTTACGATACCGGAGCAATTAACGGGATGTCTAATCAGTTGAACAATATTTCCGGCCAGATTGCCAACGCCGACCGCGATCTGTTAATGCAGACATCGAACCAAAATCAATTTGTCGGTAATTTGATCAATTCCACCGGCGACGCCATCACCGGAGCAATTGCAGCCGGCACATTGGCACAAACACAGAATCAGGGTGCCACCAATTTGGCATTATGCCAGGGATTCGGCGGACTAAATTCCGCAATTGATAGAGGAATCGGGGCATTAAATTTGAATATTTCCGAACAGGGAGCCCAGAGCAGACTGCAGGCGCAGGAATTAGCCTCACAGCAGCAGGCCTGCTGTTGTCAGGTATTACGCGCGATTGAGCAAGAGGGATGCGCTAACCGCGAATTACAGCGCGAGATCCAAACACAGGCATTACGCGATGTTTTAGCCAATTCGCAGGCGGAAAACGCCGCCCTCAAGGCGCAGTTATTCCAGACCAACGCAATGAACGCGCAGACCGCCGCAATTATAAGCGCATTAAAGCCAGCAACCACCGCCGGCGCATAATGTCGCTAGTTCAGGAACGCCAGATATATAAATATTTGGCGTTTTTTTAACGCGCATGATTTCAAAAAAGGTGCATTTAAATGGAAATTATAACAATAAAAAAACACGGTTCCGGAGATGCCGAACGGGATATATATAACGGGAGCCCCGACGCGGAATTTATGGAAATGTGCCATAATTGGGACATGAATCCGCCGGAAACATGGAAGAATTACGACGCCACCACAGAGGCAGGAATCAAAAAAATTATTGAAATGGAGTTCCGGGAATTGATGGAAGGCAAAACCAAAACCGATATTAAAATGAATATATATCATTTGTCGGTTGCGTTATTGAGATATTGGCGAATATTGAAAAAATGAATAATATTAACAGTAATCTGATTAATAATTTATACGGTGCCAATATTGCACCGGATTTGAAATTAACGCAAATTGATGGATTGGAACCCGTTCCAGAGTTCAGCGACAGCGCCGGCCAAAAGTGGCAGTTAATAAAATCGGCATCTAGCGGGATGGGAGAAATACCCGATCCGCAGAGTGTGAATGTTATCGATTATTGGAATCACGTTCACCCCGGAAGTAACGGCAAAATTTATATTTATGTTGTTGAGGGTGTGAGAGTTCCAAAAACCGCCCGAGAGACAGCCTGCCGTGTTTTGTATTCGTGGTTTTCCACCGTAGACAATAAAACATTTACCCCGCAAATGATTAAACCGGCGGAGTGGTTAACCGCGAACGTATACGCCGCACAGATAAGCGACGCCAGACTAAGCAAACTAAATGCATTATGTCAGGTAAAAGACGAACCGCCGGCCGTTCCGGTTGGAAGTGAGTTCCAGGCGACGCCGTTTATTAAGATGGAGAATTTAACGAATGACACCGGAGCAAAAACAAACGTTGGAGAATATGCTGCAGATAGTCAAAGAGAGCGCGGAAAAAATCATAAATGACGGTTATTCCGAAAATGATTTATTATTTTATTTGTATCAAAAAGGCTTCGAATTTATGCAGGATAACCGGACGCAAAAAATTATTGATGTCGGTTCCGTTGGATTGGCGTTTGCGGTTTTGCGGGAGGCGAAGAAATGAAGAGGATAACCGACCATTTGGGGAATGAATTTCCGAGCGTTCGGACAATGTGCGGACATTACGGGATACCGGAAAATGTATTCCATCAGAGACGGAGCAAAGGCCTATCAATGCGGGACGCGTTAAGCAGCAGATACAAGCGCAGAATTTACAAGTACAATACACATTTATTTGATGATGTGGAGGGATTGCTAGCATATGCGGGCGTTAAAAGTATTGAAGAAATCGAGGATCGTGTTATTATTATCAAGTGAGTAAGAAAAATCCCTAATAATGATATAATGCAGAAAGTTAAAGCCGGACAGATGTCCGGCCTTTTTGATTAATCCATGTAAATATATCTGATTTCGTCCCAACATTCAGCAAATTGAACCAATTCCGGATATTTTTTATTTAAAAAAACGTTCAGACGTTCCAAAACCTTGCGAGATACCGGCATCGCCCCACATTCCAATTTTTTGACGTATGCCGGAGAGATTCCCAGATTATCGGCCATTTGTTCCTGCGAAAAACCGAGAACCAACCGGATGTTTTTAAAATCAGTGTCTACCATGATTCAACCTCACCAATTCGATCGTATGAAATAGCATCCCAACCGCCAGCGCGGGAGATTTCAGTTTTAACGACATTCCAAAAACCACGCCCGCTATATCCGTGGGCGTATTCATGCCAGAAACAACCACGGGAACGGCCACAATTATAAATTTTGACTTCGGTTCCGGTTCCGGATTCATCGAAGTTTTGCCAGATTTCCACGCGGAAATCCGTTTTATTTTCCTCAAAATAAAATTCAAATCCGCGGGCGGAATCCGTCAGAATATATTTATACCGTTTCCAAGAATCAACATATGTAAACATATAACCTCCGAAGCCGGCACCGTAGCACCGGCAGAAAATAAATTATAATTCGTGATAGATGCGCCACAATGCCCCGTTTTCAATCATTCCAAGGGTGTGGATTAATCCTTGGGCATCAATTCCGGTATAAAATGCGACGGTAGTTCCTGCAATGGTAAATTTTAAATCAAACAACAATTCGTTGGATTCAGTGCGAGCCATACGGGCAACCGTGGAAATAAAATCACGGGCAAAGCTGGAAACATCGTCAGAGTAAAGGCGGGAGATTGAAAAGGCCTGCCGGAGATATTTTGCCGTAATATTAACCCGTAAATTGTCATATTCCGGAGCAGTATCCAGGGCGGAAACGGTCAGACGTGGAGACGCCCACAATACCTCAAATGTTTTTAGTTCGTCGAATGACACCAGCACATAAAAGCGGACAATGCGACACATACCAACCCCGCGCGGTTCGATTCGTTCAGATGGTCCCAAATCACCGACGGCACGGGCAGAGAATACCAACGAAGTGGCCTCGGCATCGTTGGAAGCGTTAAGAGGTTCCTCAGATACCACGGCAGCATTTACCCCGTTAATTGTTCCGGTTCCGTCGCCATCGGTCAAGTAATCTGTTAACAATTGTTCAGCATCACCAAGAGAGAGAGAAGCCACCAGACTGAAAGAATACGGGAACTCGAGTTCCACCCCAAAAATTGAATATTTTTTCATGTTTTTATGTCCCAGATTGGCGGGGCAATGCCCCGCGGATAAATTAAAAATCAAGTGATTTGATTAATTGATAAATGTCCAAATCATCCAAATAATCGATTGTTGTTGTTTCGATGGTTGTCGGACGATATTCACCCCAAGCGTGAATTAAAATAACGTCATCAGATTGAGGATAATCTGATAATTTTTCAAGAAGAGAATCAAAACCCTTAGTTTGGAATAATAATCCTGAACGATCGCAAACTACGAATGTGGTTAAATTCAGACGTTCCAGGATTGAAACGGCATCATTTACAATTGATTCTGAGTAATCATATTTTGATAAATATTCGCCGTCGGATAATGCATCAATCCAAGATTTAACGGTTTTGGCGTCGTCGTTGCCATTTGTGTCAATGTCGAGATCGGCTAATAAATCATATTCATTTAATTTAAACATTTGGTGCCCCTGTTGTTGTTTAACCATGTATTAAGTATATTTTAATACGGATACAAAAAACATGATAAAAATCACATAAGAATATAAAAGCATAAAAAAACGCCCGGAAGATGTTCCGAGCGTTAACAATGTCACATTTTAACGGCCGTAGTTATTACCGGAATTATTTCCGTAATTATTCCCGCCGTTATATTGCCCGTTGGAATAATTCGGATTGTTGTTATAACGGCCATTGCCACCGGAATTATTTCCGCCATTATTTCCGTAATTATTGCCACCGTATTGGCCGGAGGATTGCGCAGGATTGCCCGCATTATCATTTCCGGAGTTATTACCCCCGCCTAACATAACCAATTCATTGGCGACGATTTCCGTTATATATTTATCGATGCCGTTATCGTTATATTTGCGGGTGCGGATTTTACCTTCAATATACAGAGGTGATCCCTTGTGGATGTATTGACGCACAATGTCGGCCAATTTGTCCCAGAAAACAACGCGATGAAATTCGGCGCGTTCCTGTTTTTGGCCGTTGGCGTCGGTAAATGATTCATTAGTGGCGATTGAGAGAGATGCCACCGCGTGACCGCCCTGCGTGGTTTGGTAAGTAGGATCCGCCGTGGCGTTTCCCATAATTAAGGCCTTATTTAATCCTTTCATGGTTCAGATTCCTATTTATTGAAACGTTTCAGATTGTTTTGGTAAATTGTACGTAAATAATTTTTTTCGGATGGTGAAAGCGGCATCCCGGCGATCATATATCCGAGTTGTTGGAGCACGGTTATATTTTTGGATGTGTTTAACGTATTGGCCAAATCGATCGCGGTTCCGGAGATTTCAGCAGGAACGGAAGCAGGTTCCGCAGGTTTTGGAACTGATTCCGGTTCCGGTGCCGGTTCCGGAGCATTTATCACGGATTCCTCGGCGATTGATTCAGGTTCCGCAGGTTCCGGAACGGGAACCGGTTCCGCGGTTTTTTTCTTCCGTGTTTTTTTCGGTTTTGATTCAAGTTCCGGGATGTCGACATCCGGATCGAATCCAGGAACAACCTGCCCGAGAATTGACGCAGGTTCCGGCGTGGTAAGTTCCGGAGCGGAAACCGTGTCAATTATTACCGCATCCGCAACCATACCGGTTAATTTGTCGTTTGATGGTTCCGCAGGTTCAGCGGGAACGGGAACCGGTTCCGGACCCATATTAAAAAATTGGTCATCCTCGGAATATGCACAGACATTGAAAGCCTTCCGGACGGAGTTTACAAACGCGCGGTTTTGTAGCATTTGCATTGGCATGGTTGCCCAAGGTTCCGAACCGGTATAAGCCTCATCGAAATATGTCGTTATAATCGTCGGATGACCGCGATCCTTACGGTAAATAATACATTTTACCCAATCGGCGACGTTGCGTTTTACGGTAACCATCCCAGAAGAACGGGAACCGTTGTTATATGTGGTTTTTGAATACTGAAGATCGCGAACGGATACCGGACCAAATTCGAATGAACACCCGTCAAATTGTGGCGACCGGTTGGCGATGGCATTCCATCCCTCAATTGATACGACAATGGCCAATTTACCGCGGGAGACGAAACCATAAATTTGTTTCAGTAATGGATTAAGACCGAGATTTTTACACTGAACCAAAAAGGTGAAAATATCCTCCTTGGTAACGTAGTTCTTACCATAATTTGAAAGTAAATTATACGCATATTGGAAGAGGACCGGCGCAGCGATATTAATATTGAGTTCGGAAATTACGTCAGCGGTTGCCTGTTCATATTCGGCCGGCATGGATGCCCCGAAAGCGGAAACCATACCATTATTATTTTGATTATTTTCCATTATTCTTTTTCCTTATAATTAACGCGTAATGTACGATTTTCGGACGGTTGTTTTATAGTGTATTTTTTGAGTAATGCGGAATATGTTTCCAATTCAGCCGGAGACATTGCTGCAGTATTAACAACCGTGTTATTGTTCGCTTTGAATGATGCGATTTTTTGGCCGGACGGCAGCACCAGCGAGACCGCAGAACCAATCGCACCAACCAATTTTTTTTTGATTTCGTCTTTGTCCGCATTGAGTGCGGCAATTTGGGAATTTATGGAAACATATTTCCGGATTAAATCCACGGTTGGATCATCCGCGACGATTGTCGCCCCGTCATCCTGAAAGAATGTCTGCAGGTAATCGGATTCCATCGGAGGAGGCGGAGCATTATCCAGAACATACCGGCACCAGAAGACGGAAATCCCGTTATATATAAATTTGGCATCAGCCTCGGAAAACGGAACGGCAAAAATACGATAATCGTTCCCGCCGATAAGCACGGCCAAATAACACATATGTAAACCGGTGACCAACATATAATGTTGGCATTGAAGATAATAATTCAATGGTATGTCGTTTTTGTCAGTAATTCCGGATTTGTTTTCGTCGAAAAATTCGCCGTTAACAAACCACGCGGCCTCCTTATTGAATTTTTTATCGTTATAAAATGCCGTTGTTTTGCATTCAAGAACGCCGGATTTTACGCCGTTAATTATTATCAGGCGGTCAATGTTTCCAACCATCCACGGAGCCGATTTCATGGAAAAATGTTTGTTACATTTTGCAACCGCGAAGCCGGTCACGTCCGCAAAATGACGGGCGACGACATCCTCCAGAATATGCCCCCATTCCGTGAATCGATTGGAGAATGAAGAGGAATCCTGACCGGTTTTTTTACGCCAGACGTCAAACGGTGTTTTATTTCCTAGAACGTCCAGCCCGAGAACGGCAGCGACCTCGGAACCACCGATCCCGAGTAATCTGCGGGTGTGCCAGGCATCGGCCTCAGATTCGCCGGCATGATTAGCCAATAACGCATTTTTTCGGGCGTTATGTTTTATTATATATGAAGAAAAATCCATAATTTACCTAATAAGTTAATTAACGATATGAGCGCACCGGAGAAGATGCGCCCGCCAGAGATACGATTATTTTTTAATAAAGCCTTCGAATTTTGGAGCGTTTACCAAACCGCGGGACATTGCAGCCGCAGAAACGGCCATCAGATAATCATTAAAAAATTTTAGTTTTTTGGCCGGAAGTTTTGCCCCGTCCAAAAGTGCGGAAATGAATTCCAATTCCTCCATTAATTCACCGTCGGAAAGGGAATCAATTTCAGCGATAGCAGTATCAAGATTTTCAAGAATCATAATAAATTTATCCTTATTGAGTAACCAATTAAAAAAACGATAGTTCCGGTTATTGCGCTGGGTGATATGGAAATATTTTCCGGTGATACCACCGCGAGGCGCGTCGTTCCCGTAGTTGATGCGGACATTTGGGAAATTTTTCTGAATGAATGCCAGGGCGCGATCTGATGATTCAATCCTGCGAAGAGATTTCCAGCCGCCGGAGACATTCCAAGAATCATACATGTGAAGATGTTCACCATTAAAGAAAGCAGCAAGGCCTAAGCATAACGGACGAAGTGACGGAGCCTCCCAGAGTTTGGCAGGGAGAGCGGCAACGATACGGGCTAATTTAGTCTTATTCATTTTTAATATTCCTGTTAGTTATTTGTCATTAGTTGAAGTTAAGTTTTGTTTAACTTGTATTTAAGTATAATTTAAATTTTTTGAGTTTTCCTTAAATTGTTTTTTGTAATTTGATTTAGTTCACAATAAATATATGTGTAATAATTCCACAATATAATGTAATAATTACAGTGGAAAAAATACATATATATGTAATTATTCCACATTGCATAGTGGAATTTTTGCGTTTTCAAAGTGGAATTTTTGCAGAGTATACTGGAATTTTTGCGTTTTCAAAGTGGAATTTTTGCAGAGCATACTTATTTATTAATATAAGTAATGAAATAAGAAAAGAAATTAAGAAAAGAAAATAAGGGGAGCACGTGCAAAAATCACAATTGGGAATTTGTGGAAAGTTTGTTTTTTTCTTTCTATCACATTTTTAATTTTCATTTTTTAAAATTTACTTGAAAACGTAACATATAATAGTTAAGATTTATTTAACCGTTAAACAGAGGGATTAATAAAAAATGAAGATATCAGAAGAAATAAAAAAGTTTATGCACATTCCCGGCAATGAAACCTATGTAATGGAGAAAATGCCAGATGGGGAAATCCGTCAATATTCCGTTACATGTGGCATCAATGGGATCCGTTATTGTATTCGTGATTTATCACATAGAGACAATGACGGAATGAACACTTATTCCATTTGGATGGTATGCAACGGGATCCGTTCAGTTGATTTATTTGAAATCGGGATGCTTTATAAAAAAACCGTGAAGGACGTATTAAGCCACGAAGGCGACGACGACGGATTTTTAGATCCTGATGAATTATTAGAAATGTTAGAAGACTAAGGACTAGAAAATGGATATTAGATCAATTTTGATGTTTTTTTTAAGTTTACCATGCTGTTGGATTTCCATTCGTGAACATTATTCAGGGGAGGAATTGGCAAAGGTTGACAGTTATCCGGCATTATTAGACCGTTTGGAAGAATATTCTGCAGAGGATGACGGAACCGGAGAGGATGACGACGACGGCGAAGGATACGACAATCAATTGTATTTATATGATTTGGTTTTTTTCATTAATGAAATTGAGGCAAACGGACCTAATCCTGTTTTGGCAGATTTACAAGATGGATATACGGCAGCCGACTTGTTACAAATGATTTATGAGGATTAGTTTTTAACACGTTCCGGGGAGATTTCCCCGGACATACGGAGGGCAAAAGAATGAAGAAAACAACAAAACCGACCGCACCAACAATATTATCATTTGAGGGGATGCTTGCGGCAATATTCGGCGATGGTTGGAGGAAAAAAATTCCCGTAAAAGACCAGGAACGAAAAATAATAGAACTAGAAAAAGAGATAGCTAAACGTTTGGGGATAACGTGGAACGCGGTTATATTTTGGAGAAATACGGACAAGATTCCTGTTTATAGAGCGTTACAGATTAAGCAGATATATAAATTACCGGATGACGTTTTAATTATTGAATAATCCAGAGGAGGGCGGGCAATGAATCTAGTTCAATTCAAATCGAATTTATTCGGCGGAACGTGGGGACTAAATACCACAGAAATAGCTGTATTGATGTTTATCACATTGCAGGACCGCGCCCGTTTTGTGTTTTATAAAAACAAGATGATGCAGGCGTTAAACATTCGCGACGTTCGGACGTTAAACAAGGCATTAAGTAGCCTGACGGCGAAGGGCATCATTAAACAGACATTAGCCAGCGCAAAAGGGATTTTATTTTCAATCATCGGATTGGATAAAGAGGAACCAGCGCAGGAACCGGAACCGGAGGAAATGGAAACCCGTTCCGCAGATTCCAACCTGTCGGAAAAATTGACAGGTTCCGCAGATGTTCCGGAGGCTCCGGAGGAATGCCGGCGCACGTTTTCACCGGAACCGGAACCGGTAACGGTAACGGTTGAACCGCCAGAAGGACCGAACAGGGGCAGGAATCCGCCGAAGCGGTTCGATCATTTGCCGGATGTCTCAGAGATGGAACAGGATAAACGGGACGCGTTAGCGATATTAATGGGGAGGTTTGCAACATGAGATATTTGGGCGATGTATTAATATTTATCGGATTGATTCTGTTTGGCGTTGGATTCTCTTCGTTATTGGCACATTCAGCAAAGCAGAGAGAGACCGCAGAGGCAGAGGCCAAAATTATTTATATCATGGTTGACGATTCCGGGAAGGTAATCCGGCAGGTTACACCTGAAGAATTGAGGGCGTACAAATGAAATTAACAGAATTATATCAGTACATAAAAAGCGGAAGATTTAGCACCGACATGATGTTTAATTTTAAGAAAATCCGCAGTATAGAAATATTACGCCGGGAAGACGGTTCCGGACAAAAGATTTTAATGCGATTGTTTTTTGATGAAAAAGCGAAAATTGATAGAACTAATATTTTTAGAATTGTATGTCATGCAGTAGAACAGGAAATATTAACGAGCGTAGAAAACGGCAAATTGTCGCGTTTTTCCAATGATTTTTATTGTGTAGACGTGTTTTTTTGGGATGAAAATCATAAATTATGTTCAATGCAAATCGTAGAGGATCGGGGAAGTGATTAAAACAGTATTAGAAGAAATCCGGAGAATAAAGGATTTTAACACAATAATAAATTTGTGCCATATGAAGGAAACGCCCGCAGGTAAAGTTAAATATATTATGAATTCCGGCAGATTAAAAAACATGAGGTATGACGAATTAGCGGAGTATTTAGATCGGGAAGTAGTGGAAACGGATTCCTACTATGATCAAGTTGATGATTTGGACGTTATATTTATCACATTTATTTAAATAATCCTAGGTTAACTAGGTTGTTTCCGGAGCGAAGCCAGGGAATATAAAACAATTCGGGCATGGTGACCGTTACGATCTGAATTGTTGCCTTACATTGAGTAAGGCTAAAAAATGAAATATATCGCGAGTTGTTCCGGCGGAAAAGATTCCCTCGCCATGGTTTTAATGTTAATCGAGAAGGGCTGGCCGTTGGATTATGTGTTATTTTTCGATGCGGGAAAGGAATTCCAATCGATTTATAAAAATTGGGAGAAATTAACAGAGATTCTGAAGGCTCACGGAATAGAGTTCCGGAGATTAACCCCGTTAAAGAGTTTTGATTATTTATTCAGTGAGAAGCCAATCAAAACCAGAGACGGCAGCCAAAAAAACGGTTATTCATGGTGTGGAGGTTGCACGCGTTGGATGACCACGCTAAAGGTGAAGGCGATAAACCAATTTTATGATTTATTCCTTGGTGAAACAATTATCGAATATGTGGGAATTGCAGCAGACGAACCGGAGCGGTTAACGTTTACCAGGAGCGATAAAACGGTGAAGGTTTATCCGTTGGTAATGTGGGGAATGAATGAAAACGATTGTTTGGTTAAGTGTTATAAAAGCGGTTTTAATTGGCAGGAATCAAACGGAATCGATTTATATGATGTATTGGATCGGGTAAGTTGTTATTGTTGCCGGAATAAGAATCTGAACGAATTACGCGCGATTTATCGGCATTTACCACAGTATTGGCAGAAATTGGAGGAGATGCAGGCAAAAACAAAAATACCATTTAGAGCAGGTGAAACAATTCAGGATTTGGAATCAAGATTTAAAACAGAGGCAAAACAATGAAACTAGATAAAAAGATATTGCCAGGACGGAAACCGTTAACGTGTTTGGACGTTGAGCAGGCGCGGGAATTCGTGGGGAAAGAATGCATTTTTTCTGATATTTACGCAAATTTTAAGGACATAAATCAATATTTGTTTGTTGATTCAGATTATGCCGCAATTCTATCAATAGACGAAAGAGCAAGCTGCGGGGATTATGTTTTTAAAAATTCCAAAAATAATTTACGTTATAGTTTAATTTTGCCGTGGGAGTGGGTAGAGCAACCAATAACCCCGGAACCTGAGTATAAACCCTACACACTCAAAGAATTCTTAGAAGCAATGGAATCAGGTTTATTTGAATCATGGATAAAAATGAGACATGGCAGAAGTAAAAGAGAATGTGAATTCTTATATACAGGTTATTTGAGAACCATAGACAACGATTATATTTGTTTGGGATGTCACTCTTTCGATTTTGAAACATTATTGAACGATTATGAAATTCCAGACTTAAACGGAAAATGGCATCCTTTCGGGGTATTAGATGAGGGGTAAAAATGAGAATTACATGCCGTGAATTTTTGGAAAAGAAAAAAAAGCAGAAAAAATATAAAAATTGTATTGTGAGAATGTTCGATCGCGATGACTATGAGCACATAAGTTTTAGATTGAGAGAAAACACGGATTTTGATAGTTTCAACAATGTTTTTGATCAGCAAATTTTTGATTCATGTGTTTCTGAATATTTTATCTTCAATGATGAAAACGGGATCACCATATGTCTTAATGGTGATGTGGAGTTATAGACATGGATATTTATTCCCGGATAGATAAAACCCGCGTTAAAGAATACAGGGAAGCAATGCATTATTACCGTGAAAAAATGATAGAAGGAGACGAAAAACTGCAGATTTATAAAAACGCAGTGGATGAATTTAAAAAACGGCATCCAGAATTTACGGCAGAATTTGACGAAATCATAAAACAGGAAGAAGAAGAGAGCAAAAAATAATTATGCAGTTTTCCGCGCTGGTTGTTTTTTCCGGCGTGGTATTTTTGACAATTATTTTTACAATTATTTCATTAGTGGAGATTTTATAAATGAAACTAATATCATGGTGTGAAGCCGTTGAAACAGTGGCGAAAATTTGCCGGAACGAACCGGAACGAAGTCAAATTTTATTTGTTTTTCCATTTGATAACAGAAAAGCACTTAAAAATATTTTTTGGGAAATTGAAAACAAGCTGGATCGCGTTGGCGATTGCATAATAAAAAAATATTTAATTAGCGAAGAGAAAGCAGTAATAAAAGGGAAAAATTTTTTTATAAAATTCATACAACGAAATTATGAATTAGACGGATTAAGACCAACACATATTTTTATTTATAAGTATTTGGAAGATTCAGAGGTATTGGATCAGGTTCGTTCTATGTTTGAGCCTGAAATATTAAAAACAGTGGAAGAAAACACATTTATTGTTTATTGAGCGTTATGGAGATTTTATAAATGAAATTTGACCCGCGTATTAATCCGGAGAAAATCGGAAGTTATTTCCGAGGCGGAAACAATGACAATTATATCATTGGTGAATTAGGTTATTTTTGTTCATTTTTAGATGCATTCAAAGATTTAAAAAAATGCGATTTCGGGAAATTTTGGGGCATCGATAGCGCTTCCGAAATGTGTTTTATGGCCAAATTTGAAGATGACGCTGTGGCTAGATACCGTTATTTTTATCCAATCCGCGAAATGGTTACACAGTATAGAGCATATACGCCGGCAGAGTTCCGGAAGCTGTTCCAGATTGGCCAATATTTACAGTTGAAGGCGAGCGCCACGGCAGACGGGGAACCGGAGGAAATAACCGGCGTGATTTGTGGATTCAGGGAAACCCGGAATAATTTCTATGTATCAATTGGCGGATGGCCGTTCACATTGGGAACATTGGTCAAGTGGATCAATAAAGACACCGGAGAGCCGTTCGGCATCAAGCACTCAAAAGAAACAGAAAATAAATAATGGTTGATGTCACGTTTTCGGGCGTTCGCGCCCGTTTATTGCTAGAAAATCGGGGAAAATATGCAGCAGGGGAAAAAATTTATTTGTTTACGGTTACCATATCCGCCCAGCGGAAACAGATTCGCACGACTTGGCCACGGCAGAGTTTACACGCCGGATGATGTAAAAGCGTTTAAAAAGCGCGTCGAATTAATTTATATGACATCAGAATTCAGGCGGGTATGTTTTCCAACCGAAAAATTAAAGGTTAATCTGTTTTGTGCCATGAAGAGCCGCGCCCGCGACTTGGATAACATGTTTAAAGTGACGTTTGACGCGTTAACAGCGGCGCACGTGTGGACAGACGACAAACAGATTTACCAGATTAACGCCACAAAGGCAATTGATCCCGTTGGATACATGATTATCACAATTTCAGAATATACCGAAATGCTGCCGGAGGTTCCAGAATGACAGAGACAGAGAGAGAGACGGAAGCATATTCCGAGTTTTTAATCACGTTGCAGATTTGGGGAAAATGGTCACGTGGCGGGATTCCGCGTTATAGATGTCCGATAGCACCGGACACGGCCGAGATTTTACCGATAGATCCGGATTATGCGCAGGAAATAGATTCCATTTTAGCCAAAATTAAATTTATATTCGGGAGTTATAAAACCGCTAGTTTTGATTTGTATTATATCGGCGGTTTGCCCGTCGCGGTGATTGCCAGACAGTTGGATAAACCGCGATACAAAATCACGGCGGAAATTCAGGAAATAGAATCGTTATTATTTTTTTCAATTTCCAAGAAATAAATAAAAAAAAAGCCTCCGGAGATGGAGGCTTTAAAAATATGCATGTTTAAAAAAGATAAAATCAAGAGTGTTACCTAAACCGGAGCGCAACCGACACGATACCCCGGAAGAGAATAACAAATGTTGAACCATTTAATTATAATCGAATTATTACGGAACCCAAGTCAAATATTAAGAAAATTTAAAATTTGTGATTTGTTCTTAAATTTTCCGGCCGTGGAATTTGTGCCTGTTGAGTGTATACAGAGAATTATATATAATTATTCAAGATGGAATTTTTATCGATACATAGATATATAATTTTATCCATGGCATAAAAAAAACCTCTGTTGTAACATTTGCATGATTCAGATTAAAAAACCTGTTAAATTTAGTCATTAGTCATTAGTCCTTATCCCGGAAGCAATTCCGGGATTTTTTTTACAGCAGGGAAAAAAACAAGAAAAAAAACAAATGATAGAAAAACTGACAGAGATTTTTAATAGTAATTCCGGAGTTATTACCGGCGGATTTTTCGCGTTTTTGATTGCCGTATTAACCGGCAAGGGGCGAATTATGGAACGAATCACAGGCGGCATATTATGCGCGTTATTTAGCACCGGATTATATTTCGGATTGCTGTCGATTTTCCCGACCATCCCGACATATTCGGCCGTAGCAATTGGATCATTTGTGGGATTTGTCGGCGTGGACGAATGCAAACGAATTTTAATTGAAAAGATTGTCCTAGGATTAAAAATCAAAAATAAAAAATCTGAAGAAAACGACGAAGAATAAGAAACGGCGGAATTTATGAAAATTTCAGAAATCGGCATCCAAAAAATTAAAACACGTGAAGAGTTGAGACTGACCGCGTACAGATGCGAGGCCGGTGTATTAACGATCGGTTATGGTCACACCGCCGGAGTAAGGGCGGGCGACAAAATAACAGAGATGCAGGCCGTAGAATTTTTTAAACGAGACGTCGCAGAAATAGAACGGCATTTAAACAAGATGATTGAGCAGGGAACGGAGTTCCGTCAATCAGAATATGACGCGTTAATTAGTTTGATTTTTACCATTGGCCTCGGTAGTTTTCAGATGTCCACGTTACGAAAAAAAATCCTATCCAAGGCACCGGCGATAGATTGCGCTGCAGAGTTCCGGAAATGGATTTATGTTACAAAAACATTCACAGAGAAAAACGCGGCCGGCGAATTAGTGAAGGTTAAACGGAAAGTTGTTTCAAACGGGCTGAAGAATCGAAGGAACAGCGAATATAATCAATATCTAGATTTATCCGGAGATTATCGCCATGCCGGTATTTTATAAATACTTGTTCCTGTTTTTGGCCGTGGTTACCCCGCTATTTTACGTATATAACAGGGGATACCAGACAGCCTCCGAACGGGCGACAGCCAAGCAGATGGAAACCGAAAAACGCGCCCAGGAGGAATTAAACAGGATTCAGGAACGGCACGCGTTTAATATTGCGAAATACATCGAGCAAGTGGAAGAATTAACCTTCCAGCATGAACAGGATTTAGCGGAATTGGAGCGGGCGCAAATTGTTGATACGATACAAATCCCCAATGATATTATTAACGGCGTTATTCATTCTGTGGATAAGTGCGACCGGATGCCAGAGCGTAAGGCAGGCTCCGCAGGTGTGCAAACAGCCGAAGTTAAATCCGGTTTATTATGTTACACCGAAACCGAACTACGCGGAAAGATTAAAAAAAGTTTGGATATTGCCGGAGAATGCGACAAATTAGCGGTTAAATACAAATCCCTGTTGGAAACATGTTCGCAGTAGTATGTTTTTTTATATGATTTTTTTGGAACGGAATACCGTTCGCGATGATGTCAGTATATCCCGAGGAATCACACCGGCCTGCGCGGATGACGGAGCGAACGGGGCGCCGGAGTTAATACCATGAACAAATTAATTTTATTACAGCAATTGGAAGCGATTCACGGAGAAGATTTCTGCAGCATTCACCATGCCGGCGGAACGATTCGCGGGCGATGCATCGATTTATATTTTGATCCGGAATTCATTCCGTTGGCATTTGTTCAGGTGAAGAAAATAAAACCCAATTTTAACGATTTTGAAATTTTCCTAGTGTAAATGGAGCCGACACGCGGGAACATTGGAAACGATGTCCGGACCAGGTGCCGGCCTTTTTTGGTTCAGTCATGCCAGATTATAAAATTTATCAAAAGTCAGTAAATGACTTAATTCCGTATGTAAACAATCCGAGAAATAACTCGAGCGCGGTTGATGCCGTGGCGTCGAGTATAGCGGAATTCGGATTCAAAGTTCCGATTGTTATTGATAAAAATAATATTATCGTAACAGGGCATACGCGGTTATTAGCGGCCAAAAAACTAGGATTGGAAACGGTTCCGGTTATTGTTGCGGATGAGTTGACCGAGGCGCAAATAAAAGCATATCGCCTTGTTGATAACAAAGTAGCAGAACTAGCCACGTGGGACGATGAGTTATTAGCGCAGGAAATAGAACAATTAAACGATTTAGACTTCGATTTAACCCCGTTCGGATTCGATGAACCGGAAAAGGATCCGGAAACATTGGACGAAGCTGAAGAAGGAACGGAAGGGGAACCGGAAGAGGAACCGACAACACAGCGCGGGCAAATATTCAGGTTAGGAAGACATTTCCTGATGTGTGGAGATTCCACCGATCCGGAAGATGTTTCCAGATTAACCGGAGGAACGTTGGCGGATTTGCTGTTAACCGATCCTCCGTATAATGTCGGATACGTCGGAGGAACCGCGGAAGCGTTAACGATTCAAAATGATAAAATGTCGGATGACGATTTTTATAATTTTTTGTTACGCGTTTTTAAAAATGCTGCCGGAGTAATGAAAGACGGCGCAGGTTTTTATATTTGGTATGCAGCCGGAGAAAGTTATAATTTTTTACGCGCTCAGAGAGACAGCGGGCTCAAGTTATCCGAAATTTTAATATGGGTAAAGAATACATTTACCCTTGGCCATTATGATTATCATTGGTTGACGGAATCCTGTCTGTACGGTTGGAAAGAGGGCGCACCGCATTATTTCATAAATGACCGGCACAATGTGAATGTTATCCGCGACGATTTTAATCCGGAAGATATGACACGGGACCAGCTGATCACGGCGTGTAAATCGTTAATGGATGCCGTTAATACAAACGTATTGAGAGAAGACAAGCCGGCAAAAAACGAACAGCATCCAACAATGAAACCCGTTAAGTTGTTCGCAAAACAAATCATAAATAGCACGAAAAAAAATGATGTTGTATTAGATTTGTTCGGCGGTTCCGGTACGACGTTAATCGCCTGTGAACAGCTAGAACGCACGGCGTATTTAATGGAGATTGACCCGGTATATTGTGACCGTATTATTAAACGTTGGGAAGAGTTTTCCGGAGTTAAGGCGGAGCTAGTAACATGAATCAAGACGAAGAGAAAGAGAAGAAACTAGACGAGGCATTATATACATTAGCCGTTGGCGCGACTGTTGAGGAAATCGGAAAGGACGAAAAAGGCGCGACCAAAGTTTTTAAACGGAAACTAGCCCCGAACCTAGACGCAATAAAATATTTAAAAGAGAAAAAGCGCGGGGAGAAATTAACCCCGTGGATTCCAAAATTAGATGACTAGGATTATAAATCATGGCAACGATAGCACCACGGAAACCCTGCGCCCGTCCCGGTTGTAAAGAGTGGGCGACGCATGGATCATATTGTGAACGTCATTTCATTGAGTGGCAGAAGCAACAGCAGGAAAACCGGAAACAATTTTCCAGAGTTGCGGACGAAGGACGGCCAAACAGCACCGACCGCGGATATGATTCCAAATGGAAGCAGGCGCGAAAATATTTCCTGATGAAACATCCGATCTGTGTTATATGCGGACGTCCCGCCACGGAAGTGGATCACATTATCCCGCACAAAGGCGATTATAAATTATTTTGGAATTCAAAAAATTGGCAGCCGCTCTGCCACATTTGCCACAGCCGGAAAACATATTCAGAAGTACGAGACCAAAAGAAACAAGAGAAAGATCACAAATTTTTAAATGATGATATGGGAATAGTCATTATTAAATAATATCAAAAAAATTGATAAAATTTAATCTTGACATGGCCTGACCCCTAGGGGGATCCCCGATTTGAGGGGCGACCTGTTAACAC
>Ga0326512_10000476_pt1 | contig 35351 bp, 41 predicted proteins | sample 1_2617_0518_D_FD_203652 | JGI IMG/M metagenome (GOLD analysis project Ga0326512, IMG submission 203652) | Bovine rumen microbial communities from UC Davis, California, United States - 1_2617_0518 | ecosystem: Host-associated > Mammals > Digestive system > Stomach > Rumen | place: USA... | reverse complement strand
GCATGTTCGGCGTTACGGCTGCGGAGGCGGTCGCTGCGCTGCCGTTCTCGCGCGGTCTTGCGCTGCCGCTCTGTACGGCGGCTGCCGCGGTCTGCTTGGCGCGCCTGGCAATACTTTCCGCCTGCCGCTGCATGATTTCTCTGTGATGCAGGCTGTAAAAAGCGTCCTCTACAGACAGCGCTCCCGGCGCTGTTCTGCGCACAAATTCGGGATCCTGCAGCTCCCGGTCAAGGTCGAAATCAGGGAAGAGCTCTTTGAGCTGTGCGCCCTGCTGCCGTACCTTGTTGAAGTGCTCCTGGAGCATGGCGTCGCGCTGGGCTTTGGCCTCTGCCTCTCGCTGCTGCTGTTCAAGCTGTTCGGCGTGTACGAGCTGTTTTGCTACGTCCACGTTCACGCCCATCTCAAGCGCCTTGTCCTCATAAAGAGAATCGTCGTCGCCCATAGCCTGCGTGATCGCGTCTACGTCGTAGCTGCCGTCCTCGTTCGGCTTTACACCGTATTTCTCGCCCAGCAGTTTCAGCATCGGGGTCATCTTTTCCATCTGCGCGCTTGCCGCGTTTTTGGCTTCGGTGGCCTTCTTGCCGCGCTCGGACATCATCTGCTCCAGCCGGTCCTTGTTCTCCTGCTTAGAGAAGAAGGCGTCCCATTCGTTGCCGCCGTCATTGGCGGCCTTGGCAGAATCTCCAGCCTGACCATCGGGGCCTCTGTCTCCGATCGGTCCTTGCGGCTTAGTCTGCCCAGGCGCAGGCGCTGCTGCCTGCTTTTTCTCGGTGCGCTTCCTGTGTCTCTCCGCATACTCGCGGGGCACACCCAGCGCCTCCAGAGATAGCGACGCGCGGGGCTCGCGTGACGATCCCTGCTTGTCCCGCCCGGCGTCGGCGGCGTTATCGCCCGATTCGGCCGCTGCTCCTGCACCGTCTCCGCCGTCGCCTCCGGAAGCGCCGTCCGCGAAGAACTGGATGTAGAAAACAGGCAGCCATTTGGTTTTTGCAGACATATTGATCTCCTTTCTTACGTCTTGTTGGGGCTGACGGGGCCCTTTGTCATATGTCTGCTGTGATGATATAAAAAGAGGGTGGGCTTTTTACACCCACCCTTGAAAAGTTTTTTTCAGGTCATCCGTTATACCAGCTGTAGAAGGTTTTGCTGCGTGCACCGTTCCAGATTGTGTGCCAGATCGCCTCGGCCTGCTCATACGTGAGCTCACCGCTGTTGATCTTTCTGACGAGCTGCGCGCCCATCTCATCCTGCTTGACGGAGCCGTTGCCGTCGCCGGCAGCGTCCGCCGCGTTGATGACGCCCACGTAGCTGTCAAGGCTCACGCCCAGAGGCTTTACTTCGTTTTCCCAGCCCTGATACGCGCTCGCCTTCTTGTCACTGTACAGGCTCACGGACTTTTTGAAGCTTTCAAATCCTGAAAGGCTCGCCTGCTGCGTCGGCTTCGGTGCCGGTGTTGAAATCGTCAGCTTCGGCGCCGGAGTCTCTGTCGGCGTTTCCGGTTGTGCATCCGGTTGTGTCTCCGGTTGTGCCTTCTTTTGTGCCTTTGCGGAATAGTCAGAAAAGCTTGTCTTCCATCCCTGAGTATTCCAGATCGCGTCTGCCTGCTCGTCTGTGAGCTCGCCGCTTTGGATCTTTTCATTGAGCCACGGTCCAAGCTCGTCCTGCTTGAGGCTTCCGTTACCGTCCGCGTCAGGTTCCTGGAGTGCCTGCTGCGCGAGCTCTTTTGGCACGCCTTGCCCTGTGAGCTCTTTGACGGCTTCCATACGTTTCCGATCTTTGGTGCTCTCGTAGGTCTTCATCTTCCACTCCGGTTTGAATGCTCCTACCGTCGTGTTCCATACCGCAAACACATCACGGGACAGGTTCGCCGCGGCAAGTCCGGTTGCCTGGCTGAGTGCCTGCATGGTCTTGTAGAGTTTGCCCCAGGTGGTCATGTTGCCGTAGTACGTGGTCTTCGTCGGCTTGTCCAGCGCTTTAATTCTCATAAAGCCAGCGATCTTTTGCACGGGTTCAGGCATGGAATCAAGATTCAGTCGCAGCGTTTCCATCCAGATATTGAATGCGTCGATAAATACCTCAAGCGCGGCGACGCTCATATCCCTGTTTTTATATCCTTGGAGAAGAGACATGGCAGTTCTCAGATACGGCTGCTTCCCGAGAAGATCAAGATCCTGAACGAGGTTGCCCTTCAGCAGATTGCCTTCGCCGAACATGGCCTGGGACCATTTGATGAAGAAGTCCTCCTCGTCGTCATCGTCGCGGAAGGCATCCGCGATGCTCTCCACCACGGCGGAGAATGCCGCGCTGCAGGCGTAGACCGTGAATGCTTTGGCAATATAGCCTTTGCTCCGCTGCCACGCCTCGCCCTTGCCGTACTTCCTCATGTTCATGCGGTACTCCATGCCGGCGTCCATGACCATGTTATAGCTCAGTGTCGGCTCTGCCATGAATGCCGTGAGCGCTTTGGTGTGCATGCTCTTGCCGCGCATCAGCTCCGAGCGCGTCAGCGTGGAGTCCATGACCTGGCTGGAGTAGATGACCTCGCGGAACAGATCCGCCGTCTTCTGCTTGAGCTCTTCGCCCTGCAGTCCGGTCTCCGCTGCGGTCTGCATCTTGCATGCTACCCACAGTCTGCCCCAGGTGAGTCTATCGCCGAGTTCTGCAAGCCCCATGGATTTTTCTACGACCTTATCCTTCCAGCTCTCGTTGTGCTTGATCTGGTCGCGCATGCCGCGAGCAATGTTCGTGTCGTAGTAGCCGAGGCTCTTCCAGACCGCCGTGCCGGAGTATTCCATTGCTTCCTTGTAGGCGTTCTTATTGGTGAATGCCTGCAGCAGGTACTGCGGCTTGATCAGGTAGGACGCGCGCACATAGCTTGTCGGCTGCAGGAATGCCACGCGCAGGTTCGCCGCCACAGCAGCCGCCTTGTAATTGCTTACGAGCTTTGAAAACGGATCTGCCCCTCTGTCGCCGGATTCCGTTACGCCGTTGATATCCTTCATCAGCGTGCGGAAATAGGACAGCGACTTGTCTCCGAATGCCTGCTGCATCGTCGCCTGCATTGTGCGGGTATCGTACTGCCCGTCTCCCAGATCGATGCGCTCCTTGAAGTTGAACCACTTGATCGCGTCAAGGATCGGGAGGCCCATGCCGTTGAGCTTTGCCATGTCGGACATGTGATCGGCAAACACGTCGAAGATGTCCTCCACCACAAGCGCGTTTGTGGCCTTCGGATTCAGGCTCTTGCTTGCAGACAGATTCAGCAGGCGGAACATGCTGTTCTGCTGCGCGTCGGTGTCGCTCATGGGTCTGTCGGTGCTGTCTGTCTTAATCGGGAAATAGGCGTCGCCCTCCGCATAGAAGCGGTAGCCGAAGCGCCGCATGGAGATCTCGTTGCCCCACTCGGAGCCCTGCTCTGCCATGAAGTGCTGGAGCTTCCGCGCTACATCTGCCTGCCGGTCGGTGAGCTTCCCGATGATGTTGGAGATGTCCGTCCCTGTCAGGTGGTAATGCGTGATATCAGCTATCGTGCCCTTCTTGCCCTTGATATCGCCTATCCTCACGCCGCCCTTGTCCATGTGCTTTCTCGCCTGCTCACGGTTGAGGAGCATAGACAGGGACATGATCTGGCCGGTGGTCATCGTGACCTTCCTGCCGTCCTCAAGCTCGATCTCGTGACGCTCCTGCTGCCATTCGCGGACCTCTTTGTCGCTGTAGGTCTTCTCCGTGAAGTCCATGATCTTCTTCACGTTGAATGCCATCTTCTCCCAGCCGCGGGTAAGCGAGTCGAAGATCGCCTTGCCGCCTTCGCCGAAGCGCCGGAAGACATAAAACGGGGTACCATTCTCCCATGCAATAGCACTGAACAATGCGCTATTCTCTGCCTCGCTCGCCTTGCCCAGCTCTTCCATGCTTTCGATGTCTTGGCTCGCCGCCTCGCGCACGCTCTCGAATCTGGCATTCGCCATGAATTTGTTCATGCCGTTGATCGCGGTGCGGAGATTGCTGAGGAAGTTGGACAGGTCCTTGAGCTCTGCTGCGCTCATCTGATTGATGGTGTACTCGCGGTTGTCGCTGAGCGCCGTGGTGATCATCTCGGAAACGCGCCGCAGGAAGTCCATGCTGTCGGGGCTCACGTCGATGTAGCCGCCCAGGTTTTCCTTCATGTCGCCGCCGTTGATGTAGTCCTGCTGATTGCTCAGGATCTGCTGGATCTTCTGGAGATTCGCGGCGAATGCTCTGTCCGCGTTGGTCTCCGCGCCGCCTCGCAGCGCGCGCTTGCTGGTGAAGTCCAGACTTTCAAGGAAAGCGGCCAGCGGTGCCTTGAGCACTTCGGGGACATGCAGCTTGTCGTCGTTCTTGAGCAGCATCTCCCGCAGCTTCCCGGCCTTCTCAAACACCTGCTTGCGGTACTTGGTGGCGCCGGCGGATTCCTCGCGCCGCTCTCTCGCGTTCTGCTGGAGCTCTTTGTAATGGTCCTTAAGCGCCTGAATGTTCTTCGCCGCGCGCTCGCGTTCCTTCGCTCTGGTCTCGACCTCGCGGACAATGCCCTCGGCGCGCACCTGCGCGATGCGGTCCTCCGCCGCGTTCATCAGCGCCCGGTACTGCAGATCCGCGTGCTCAAGCTGCGTGTTCAGATCGTGGACCTGCTGCCAGAGCTTCCCGGCCTCTTCCTTGCTCAGCGCGTTTTCCTCCACGAGCTGCTTGACTCTCGCGTTCAGCGCCTCGTTGCGGCTCTTCTCTTTCAGGTACTCCGCGTCGGCGTAGCGGTCGGGCTCCAGTCTCAGGATCCCGTTCAGCGCGTCCCGCGTGATGCGGTTGGCAAGCTCTTCCGTTGCCTCGCCCATGTACTGGCGATATGGGTTGACCTCCATCGGATCCGCCGCCTGCATGACGCTCGCAAGGATGATCGCCTCTTCGCCTTCGTTGGTAGCGTCCGGGAAATACGTCTTGCCGTACTGGTTCTGCATGTCGGCGTAGAACTGGCTGACGCTCATGTAGTCGTCGCGGTTGATGCTCTTGCTGTCCGCCCGTGCAAGGGTGAACTTTCCGAAATTCTGCCGCCTGAACAGATCGTAGCCGCCCGCTTGGTCCAGCTCGCCGAGGAAATCCGGGGAGATGGTGAGCTTTCTGCCCTTGATCGCACCGCGGATGGTGTCAAGCTGCTCGTCCTCCATGCGGTACTGCTCCGTGGCGTTCTCCAGGATCTCCGCAGCGATGTTCCGCGCACGGCTCTTTACCTCGTCCTCGCTGACTTCCTTTGCCTGCGCAAGGTAATCGCCCAGCGCCTTGATATCCGCGGCCACGCGCTCGAAGTCTGCGATGCTGTTGTGCTCGCGCAGCAGCTGCCGCGCCAGTTTCTTCGCGTCGGCTTCCCGGACCTCCGGCGTCTTGTTGAGCTTGAGCCGGTCCTGCAGTTGCCCGATCGTGGTGTCCTTCTTGGCGATGAGCTTGTTCAGCCCCTTGATCGTGTCGCTCAGGATCTTGTTCTCGCTCTGGAGTCTCGCGTAACTCTGCTCCCTGCCGTTGCGCTCTGCCGCGGTGTCGCCGTCGGTGTCGTCCCAGCGCTGGAACTGGCTTCCGTGGAATTGCGCCACAACAGACCTCTGCGGGACCTTGCCGGTCTTATAGAAGTTTCGGATGTCCTGAATGACTCTGCTGGCCCGGATCTGCCCGCCTTCATAGCTGAGAGTTGTATCCTGGTTTGCCACTCTGGGGATCCAGTAACCTGCGTTTCCGCCAAACTCCACGCGAAGGCCGACAGGTCCATCAGACAGGGAATACTCATCCGGTACAAAAGCTGCATCACGTTGCTGTTTCCACTCGATGAAATCGCGGACAGTCTGCTCCTGCTCAGCCGTAAGAGGCTTTGTCCCACTTAATTGCAGCCCTGCGTCCATATTCAGGTCTGGATCTCCGGCATCAATTCGGATATTGCCGTCGTTTATAAACTGTTCAAGGTAGTCCGCAGACTCAGCATTGAAACCTTTGTGCACGGAAAGGTCTACATTGACGCCATAAACCATGCCGATAGTCCGATGATCATACCGGCGTTCTCCCTTGTGGTCGTCATCCGTGAAGCGCAGCATCTGCCCATTGGGAAGGATGTAACCTGCTTCTGCATAGTCTGTCGTCGTGCCGAAACGCTCGACGGCTTTCTGCTCGGGCTCGGAAAGCTCACCGTCCCAGCGCTGGAACTGCGTCTGTCCCGGATGCCGTGCCTTGTACTTCTCGACGAATTCGTCCACGACGCCCTGCGCCACGGGGAACTGCTGGTGCCCGCCCTCGTAGCTGGTGAGCATGCGCTGGATCTCCTCCATGTTGAAGTCCGGTCTCACCGGCCGCTGGGGAGCTCCCTTGCCGTCGTTGTCGTACATCTTGAAGTCGATCAGCAACTTCCAGTATCCGTCCGTGCTGCCGTCCGCCTTCAGGGAGAAGCTGCCGTCGCCGTTGTTGGTGAGGAGGCGGTAGAACTTCGGCCTCTTCCCGGCCTCAGCGCACATCTGCAGGTACTTCTCGGCGTTCTCTTTGCCGCTCTTGCTGAAGTCCCAGTACTCGTTCGGCATGTAGTTGGAGCATCTCGTCGGCACCTGCCGCCCGCGGTATTCATGCATATGCTCCTTGGGATTGAGCCATTTCTCGTTCTGCTGGTAGGTGTAGTCCTTCGTGGTCGCCGGCAGTCCCATGCCCTTGTACTGGGATTTCTTCCACTGGCTGCGGTGGAAGGGGATGATGAAGTCGATGCGGTCGTCCGCCATCGCCGCCAGCAGCTGCGCGTCGTCGTAGACGCAGCAGATCGTGCCGACGTTCTCAGAGTTGGCGTTGCGGATGCGCATGGCCTCGTCAAAGTTCATGCCTTCCTTGTTGTTGAAGATGAGCTTGCCGTCCTGCACGTCCCATGCGTCGATGCTCAGGTTGATCTTGAGCCCGGTCTTGCCCAGCGCCCATGCGAAGTCCGGCACCTTGGTGTATGCCTGACCGTTGAGCCCGACGCGGCTCATGTCCATGATCACCTGCATGGCGTCGATCAGATGGACGATCTCGAAGTCGGAGAAGCTCTGCATGCGCATACCGCCGTTCTTGTTCTTCTCGGCGATGCTGCCGTCGTTGCGGAAGTGCCGCATGACCTCGCCCTTGTAGGCGCTGCGCATCTGATAGAGCTTCGGCTTCTGCTGGCTGGCGAAGAGGTTCGGATCTCCCGGCCGCAGTGTGCCGTAGTGGTTCCAGAAGTATTCGTACTGCTCGTAGACTTCGGGATGCGTCTGCCGCACCCACTCGATGCCGTCCGGCGTGTTCATCTGCGCCATGTTCGGCGCCCATGCGCCCGGATGGTATTTCTCGTAGAGCTTCAGGAATTCCTTCGTGAACAGGCCCATGCTGGCGCGGCTGCCCTCGACGTAGCACTTGCCGCAGCTTACCTCCAGCCCGGCGTCGTCCATCATCTTGCGGATCTCAAGGATCTCGTTTGCCGTCAGCGCAGTGTTCGCCAGCGCGTTTTGGATTGCAGAGAACGTGCCCGTCAGCAGCCTGCGCTTCTTGCACAGCGTGGTGAAGTCAAAACTGCCGCCGTATTCGGTGTTCCCGACGAAGGAGGAGAGCCCGGTGTCGTCATAGTCGAGTCTGCCCTTGCTGTCGGCGATCATCTTGGCCACGCTGTTGACGGAGTCGATGTAGTCCTTCGCCTTCTTCTGGGAGATTCCCAGCGCTTTCGACAGTTCTTTGGCTGCGTCATCGCGGTCCTGTACATAATCAGACTGCTCCCACGTCCAGCGGGAATACTGCACGTAAGCGGAGCCGTCCTCCTGATCAACCGCGATACCGGCGCCGTCAGCGTCGATTGTCTGCATTTTGGCCTTGCGTTCCGGCGTTGTATCTGCTATACTACTGTCAGAACGTCGAAGTGATGGGCGAGAAACGTTAGTCCTTTCGGGCTGATCCTCTGCCGGGGTAACTTCGGCGTTTGCATTTTCAAATACAAACGTAGAGCCGTCCGGCATAAGAATTCTATGTGTGTGATAATGCGTTTTAGAGGTTTTTGTCAGAGCCACGGCCATATTACCGCGGACGCCGTTTATGACAACCGGGGCAGCAATCGTAATAGAATCTCTGGCCCTGTTTTTATGGTGATCGTGGGCATCGATGATCTTTCCGCGCTTAAGAACTGCCGGAAGCGCCGCAAAAGCCGCTATCTCGCCAGATTCATTTAGATAATTCAATCCGGTATTGATCTGACGCTCATTAAACTCAATAACTCCAATTTCTCGGTTATCCACTTTGAAGCCTGAGCTTTTGAGCCTGTTTACCGCCCACTGGCGCTGTTTTTGAATACCATTCGGTAAATCATTAATCTGAAGCGTCGTTGCAGGATTCATGCTGTTCAGTATTCCAGCGTTCGCTTGAATCTGTTGCTTGATGCTCACAGTCTCAGCATCGTCAAACCTCTGGAACTGCACGCCGCCATTCTGGGCGGCGTTTCTTTCTGCCTCGATGCGCTGCCGCATTTCTTCCTTTGACGGAGTGGGCTGCGCAGTCGTGGTGCGTATGTATTCATCCAGGTCAATCGTGTTATCCTCGGAATAGCTCTTGCCCATCTTCCATGGCAGATCCTCCTCGAAGCCGTGCTCTCTGGCGTAGCGCCTCGCGTCCGCCTCGCTGATCGCGCCCACGATTCTCATGCCACCGGTGATAAACCAATGCTGCCGCGCTTCTGCTCCGCTGTTGGTCTGGTAAGAATACCAGCCCTTTTCCGGAAGATGCTCGCGTATATCTTTGGTGATGTGGCTGTAGGCTTCCTGGTTATAGTCCTGGTCCACGGGGTACTCGATCAAATACCATTGCTGGTTTGGCCTACGCGTGTCAATGCTGGAGGATCCTTTGCTCTTGGACCCGATGTGCGCCATAGAAGGAATATCAACAGCGTGGATGCCGGGACGGAGGGCAAAGGTGCTCACACCGCCAGACCCGTTGATGCCGACGTTGTGTACGCTCTTGCTGCCGTCGGCGTACTGGTCAATGACCATCCAGCGTTTATTTTCCTCCGTGGCCTTGTTGACTGCCGCTTTGCCGGGAAGTCCACGGAAAGATCCTTTTTCCTTGCGGACCGGGATGCGGCTCTTTTCGTCTGCCACGTCATTCTCGTCTACCAGGTAAGCATAGCCGGGTTCCAGCTTAATGAGGTTTTCCATCTTCGGGGAATCCGCCGCGTACCACTGGCCCAGCTCATAAGGCTTTGCCGCGTCAATGAACATAGCATGCGGGAGACCGTTTTCGTCCGTGTTCATCAGCTTGAAACCATACTGCACTTTCTTCGGTTCCTCGCCGGTCCATATCTGGTTTTGCGTCTCAGACTCAGCGATGGCAGGCGCGTTATTCTCTGCTGCAGCTTCTGCAATGGCCTTGGTCTGATTGACCGTATACTCCGTGTTGTAGCTCTGCGCGGCTGCCTCGATGCCCTTGTCCCACAGCTCCTGGATCTGGTCAAGGCTGCCCTCCACGGCGCGCAGGGAATCGTAGATCGCGCCCTGGCTGGTGTCCACCTCGGCAAAGGCGTCCTTGATCTTGTTGCTCCAGTCCTCAATGAAGTCCCTGATCCTCTCGGCCAGGTTCATGTTCTGGCGTGCCAGCTTGGTGATGGCCTTGCTGTCCAGAAGCATCGTCTGGCAGGCGTTCGCCACAACCTCGTCAAGCGCCTGCTCATAGCTCAGGCTGCGGCCCTTCTCCCAGCGCTGCTGCTGCTGGACAAGCCGGTTCAGCTCCTGCGGATCTGCCTTGAGAATTTCGGAGACGATGAAGTCCTTGAGCTCGCGGTACTGCTCCTTCGCGTACTCCTGCATCCAGTGCGTCAGCTCGTGCGACAGGGAAGCTGCTGCCATTGTCTGGTTAAAGTTCCCCACGCCCATGCCGGCGTTGATGTTGATGTACACGACGCCGCCCCTGTCATAAGCGCCGCCCATGCCGGGGTCCGCGCTGATGAACACATAGTCCAGGTTGACAGCATCGGCAAGGTGCTCGACCATCGCCGTGATCTTCTTCTGCTGCCGGGTGAGCTTCGCCGGGTCCACGCCGTCGTACTTGACACCGTCCACGGTGCCGCCGGAATAGGAGACCGTGCCCTTCTTACGCTGGATGGTCTTCCTGCCTTCCAGCTCCGCCTTCCTGCGTCTCAGCTCGGTGACGGTCTTCTGCAGCCCCTGGATGTTCTTCTTCTGCTGCATGGCCGCGTCGTAAGCGGCCTTGTACGCCTCGGTCTGTGCGGCCTTGGGATTGGCCTTGACCATCGCCTCCAGATTCGCCACGGTCTGGTTGATCGTGTCCACGGCGCGCTGGCTGGCTCTGTTCGCCACGTCGATTGCCGTGTCCATCTCCGCGAGCGCCTGCGCCGTCACGGTCTGGCCCTTCATGATCGCCGCGGCCTGCTCCTGTACCTCTTTGGTGGTGTCTATCGCTTTCTGCTCGTCCTTGAGGGTCTGCTCCCGCTGCTCGTTGCCGATCTCCTGCGCGAGCTTGACCTGCTCGTCGGTGAGATAGCCCACGATATCGGCCACTTTGCCGTCCCGCGCGTCCTGCACGATCTTGGCAAGATCCGCGCCGTTGGCAGCATAGAGGAATGCCGCCTTCTGCATGGCTGCGGAGTAGCGCGCCGCGTCCTGCTTGCCGTCGTAGGCTTTCACAGCCGCGTCGATATGCGTCCCCAGAGGCGCGAGGTTTGCCTCCAGCGTGGCTCTGCCTTCCTCGGTCTCCACGTTCACGGGACCGGTCATGTCGGTCTGCACGTTCGCGCCTGCGGCCCACGCGCGGGAGATCTGATTGAAGGTGAGTCCGCGGCCCTCCATCTCCAGCATGACGTCCGGAAGCTTCTGCCCGCTCTCGCCTGCTTTGTAGGCGTCCCGCATGCCGAGGATCTTGTCGGTGATCCCGGCGTTTCCTTCGTTGACAATCCCGGTCAGACTCGCGTGCTCGTCCTCCGTGAGATCGATACCATCATTGGAAAACACCGTCGTCAGCAGCTCGCCGTTGCGCTTGTCCTGTACAGCGCCAATATATTCCCCCGTCTCTCCCTGATTGCGAATGATATCATAGAGCTGTGCGGCCTGATCCTGGTTGAGCTGCACGGCTCCGTTTTTGTCTCTCTGCGCGTTCTGCTCAATCTGTTCTATCGCTTTGGCGTATGTTTCGCCGCCGCTCTTTTTCGCAGAGTCAAGCAGCACCTGAGAATCGCCTTTGAACGATTTATTCCCCCGGATGGTCTGCAAGCTGTTCTGAGCGGCAACCTGCCCGCCGCCCAGCAATCCGCCAACGACAGCGCCGCCGGTGAACTCCTGCGCGGAAGTCCAGGGATTGAAGATCGCCTCCGTGTCGTTCGGGTCCAGCGAAGCAATGGCCGCACCTGTAGCCGGAGCCTTGACGCCGCGCTCGAAAACGCCCTGCGCAACTTCCTCCAGTCCTTCGCCGAGTACACTGTCCTTGAACCATTCCACGACAGCCTTCTTGCCGCCCTGTTCTTCAAGCTGCTGCAGCCGCATCGGGAAAGTCTGAATGCCGCCCAGAGTCTCGTCGCCGCCGCCGACTTCGATCACAGCGTTGAAAAAACCGTTTATCATGGTGTAGATCGCCGCGTCACTCGGAGACATGCCGGATTCTGCCGCGCTTTCCGAACTGTCTCCGATCGCCTGGACATAAGAAGTCCAGAACTGCGGATTCTGCATCATTTTGCTCATAGACTGCTGTGCCATCATCCCGACAGCATCCAGTCCTTTCGCGGCCTGCAATCCGGAAAGATACTGCAAGCCCGCCGTGGTTGCCGTTGCGCCTGCCTTTGCTGCGGCGTAAGGTGCCGTCATCAGTGCCTCCAGCGCCATCGGCACTGCTGCCACAAAGGAAGTGCCGAATTCGTCCACGATCTGAGCCGCCCTGCTGCTGTTGGCATTGGCGGCAAAAACTTCCTCGTTGTGCGCTTTGGTCTCTTTCAGCGTCTCATACCAGTTTGTGAGCAGGTTCCCATTGTTCTCCACCTGCTTGATGTTTGCCCCGGTGAGGCTGTTCACGCCGCCGATAATGCCGTTGATCGTCTCAACTCCGAGATTGTGGATCTCTTCTGCGGCGCCGCCGAAAAGCCAGTTGAGGCCGCCTACCATGCTCGTTGAGAACTGGTCAGCGCCCTTGTAAGCCGCGCCCCTGACGATCTCTCCCCAGTCGGTTTTCTTGCCGGTGACCTTGCTGCTGTCCACGCCGAGCAGACTGTCGATCCGCTTCTGTGCCTGGGTCCTCTGATCATTTGCTGCCGCCATGCCTGCCTGATAGCTGCCTTCTGCCATCCCTTCCCGCAGGTAGGACCGGTTCCCGCGCCCGTTGGTCGCCTCTTTCAAAGCCTCCTCATATCGGCGCTGCTGCGTATCGACATAGTTGTTCCACATGTTGACCACGCGCTGATTCTGCACGGCGTCATACAGTTCCGGGTTTTCCTGCTGGATCGCCTGCTCCGCGTCCCTCCATGTAGCATTCTGAGCAGGAGCCTGATACTTCCCCTGCTCACGCTGCTTGTTGTATTTATCGAAGTAACCCATGCTCCGTCCTCCTTATCAGCGGCCCGTCTTCTTCTTTTTCATTTTTTGGATCTTTTCCGCTGCTTTTGCTGCTGATAATGTGCTGGTGTTGCTTGTCGCCTTCTTTATCACGTTCGTCGCGTGATCTTGCGTCCAAAGTATGTCGGCCGCTGTCTGACCGGTCGCATACTGATTCTGCGTAATAGCTCCGCTCCTGTACATATCCCGGAGATCGTTCACGGTATTCTGATACCCGTAGTCTTTGTACTGCTGCTGAGACTCTGTCCAAATATCTCCGCTATACTGATCAGCATACGGATTCACGCCTCCGCCGCCGGAGCTTCTGCCTCCGCCTCCGCCTCCGCTGCCGCCGGAGGATCCGCCGCCGCTGCCGACACCGGAATTGTAGGTGCTCCACTCCTTGAGCGCCATGCTGCGCTCGTCCAGGTTGGCGCCGCGCTGATACTCTGCAGCAAGCGCATCCGCCGCCGCTCTGGACATGCCCGCCGCCTGGAGCTCGTAGTCGCTGGGCACGTAGCCGCTGGCCTTGATCGCCGCGTAAAGGTTGGCATAAGCGTCCTGCTGCCTGTTGTAAGCAGTCGCCTCGGCCGCCGTCCGCCTCTTGTAGTCCTCGGCTTCCAGCTGCGCGGCATAGGCTCTCTCTCCCTCCCAGTCGCCAAGGGCATCCCGGTACCTGCCGTACTCCTGATCTCGCAGATCTCCAAGCATACCGTACTGTTTCATGAGCGCGTCGCCCTGGTCCTGGTACTGCTGATATGCCATGTTGTAGAGCTGCGGGACCACTTCTCCGAGATTCTGCAGATAGGCGTCGTATGCCTGCTGCCCCACCTGCTGGCCGTAGGTATTGCCGTAGCCGCCGGTGAGCGCCGCGGCCTGCCCCATGGTGTCACGCATGGCCATCTTGCCGCCCTGGATATACTGGTCCTTGTAGCTCTGGTAAAGCGGATCATTCGCGGCGTCATAGGAAAATGGAGTCCTGTTGCTGATCTTGTCGTACAACTCGCTCATCTGCCCGCCGTAGCTGTCCGCATAGGTTGGCTTCGCCGTTTGCGGATTGTTTGCCATGTACTGCTCATAGAGACTGGGGCCGACGTTCTGATATCGTTTTTCCTGCCCGTCAAAGACAAACGCCATTGTCATTCACTCCTTTCAAGCGTTATATAATCGGGGTACTGGTCTGCCAGCAGCTCCAGTCCCCCGGCGATGGTCTCCAGCATGACAGCGCAGTGGTCTCTCCCATGCAGGCCGCTCGGCCTGCACTTCACGTCCATGATCCCGTTGCCAGGGTCGGTGACGATCTCTGCGTTGTAGTCCTCCTCGCCCGCTGCCAGCAGCATCGCAAAGCCCAGCGCGGAGATCCCGGCGCATACCAGATCCTCGCCCTTCGGTGCGCTGCCGGCATGACCTTCGATGCGAAGGTGAAAGCCATTTGGCTCATAAAGCACCCGCGTCATGAGTTCACCTCCGTGGTCTTATTGCTTCTCTCCCTGGCGTTCTTCGTGATGCCGCTCTCTTCCTCGCCCGGCATCTCTGCAGGCGCTTCCGCCGCCGCTGCCGTCGGTGCCTGAATGCCCAGACTCGGCGCAAGCTGTGCGACCATCCCGGCGTTCTGCGGCTCATAGCGCTGCGCAAGGCCCATTGCCATCATCGCCATTGCCTGCAGCTGCTGGAACAGGTTGCCGTTGACGGACAGCTTCTGCATCAGCTCGTCCTTGCCCTCGAAGTCCATCATGTCCAGACAGACAAGCGCCGGCGCCGCCTGCTGCGGGGCGAAGAATCCCATGTTGTACAGCTGCAGTGCGAGCTCGTTCTGGCTTGCCCTGGTGTAGGCGTTGCGCTTCTGGACCTTGACCTTGATATCGAATACGGGCAGTCTGTAGCCCATGTCCTCCATCCCGATCATGAACGGCTGCCGCACCATCCCGGCGTTCGAGATCTCGGCAAACTGCTCCTGCCCGTTCTCGCCCTGGATGCGGAAGATGCGCGGCAGGTCGTAGAACTGGCGTATAAGCTCGACGCACATATCGACCACTTCGCCGTATGCCCGGTAGCTGGATCTCACGGCGTCGCGGCTGGTCTTGCCGCTTGCCTCCTGCAGCGCCGCGATTGCGGAGGCTGCCGTCACGCCGCTTGTGCTCACGCCGTTGGAGCTCTCCGTGTTGCCGGAGGTCTCGCGCAGCTCTGAGACCTTGTTCTGATAGAATCCCAGGTAATTCCCGGCCAGCGGCACATAATCGATTGGTCTGATCCCGGTGTCGTCCAGGCGTCCGGTCACGTTCACGAACGTGTTGTTGACGTTCTTGTACTCGTCCTCGTTGACGCTTGAGCCCGCCTGCTTAAAGTATCTCGGGTTCGCGCCGTTCATCGCGTTCTTGAGAAACGCAGTGTCCAGCAGGTCAAGCTGAATCTGCGGGTTCATGCTGATATCTACGTAGCCGTAGCCGCAGGGGCTGCCCTCAATCGGCCACAGCGCGTCAAACACAAAGGGGTAAAGCCCGTGGTCGTACAGCCCGACGTGCTCAGGCTCCGCCATTGCCTCCTGCATCTGTCCGCCGATGCCGGCGGCGGGATCGATGCCGTTGGCGCTCAGCTCCTGCGCCACCATATCCAACTCGTCGGCTCTCTGCGCTCGCTCCTGTGCCTGCTGTACGGCGTCATTCTCCGTGGACGCGAGGATCTGGTCCCCGACGTATTTGCAGTAGTGCAGCACGTCCTTGCCGTTCTCGCGCTGCTTGTAGTACACGTCGATCACCGCACTCTTGCCGTCGGTGCTCACCGTGTCGTCATAGCGGAAGCGCGTGAAAGTCTCCTTCATTCCCTTGAGCTTGTCCTTGAGCTGCGGGTACTGCGCCTCAAGGACCTCGTTGTCCTGCAGCTCTACGTGGAACACATAGCGGGATCTCTGAATGTCTGTGATCCCCGGCTCCCAGAAGATACTCAGCAGGTCCACGCGCCGGATGCTGATATCTCCGAGTCCGTTGAGCTTGTCCGGATCCCACGTCACCTGATAGACGCCGGTCCCGGTCTTGAGCTTCTGCCACATGTTGGCGTCGTATACGCTCTCAAACTGTGCCTGCTCCAGCACCACCGGCAGCACCGCCGACAGCGTGCGCGCCTGCTGTCTGTCGTTCGGCTCACGCGGCAGCACGATCGGCTCCGGATAGTTCTCCATCGCGTCGGCGTGCTTCGAGATGATCACGTTGTGCAGCCATGCGCTCTTTGCCCGGAAGGAATCGTCCCAGCCGATGGCGTTGTGCTTCAGTGCCTCCGCCTCGTTGCGGAGCTTCCACCAGTTTTCTGCCTCCACCACGCGCTGCTCCAGACGTTTCTTCCCGGCCTTGTACTTCTCAAGGATCTTGTCAAACTCGCGCAGCCGCTTCTCGTCCACCGGCAGCACGGTCTCCGCCATTGTCAGATCGGCATTCAGGCCGATGCTCTGTCTTCCCTCGTCCATAGTCTCCTCCTATTTCGTAAACTGATTCAGCGGGTCGCTCATGATCACGCGCTTCGGCGTCGCCCGGATCGGCTTGACCGGCTGTGTCATGCACATATAGCGCCACTCGTCGGCGATGTGGTCCTCAAGGCTGGTGTCCAGATCCTCGGGATGGTGTTTGTCGTACATCATGAGCGGGATCGTCCGGATGAAGCCCTTGCAGCCCTCGAAGACGTACATCCTGGCATAGCCCTCGTCGTCGAACTGCAGGCGGTAATGGCACTGCATCCAGCCCGGAATCCGCTCGTGGTCTCCGGGGATGAAGTCGATCCCGTAGTGCATGGCCGTGTCCGCGATGCTCTCGCCGCGGCTCGCGTCCCAGATCGCCGGATCCGCCACGCCCTCGATCCTCTTGCCCCGCAGCCACGGGTGTTCTCTCTCAATCTCCGCGATGCGCTTGAACTGCTGGTCAGGCGTCCATCTCAGGCCCTCGTTTGGCGTCTCTGTGCAGCCGTACAGCTCAAGGATGCGGTAGAATACCCCGTCATAGTCCACGGCCCACCACGCGCAGGAGAAGGGCTTCCCGTAGCCGAAGTCATAGCTTCTGTAGATCGTCCAGTGTCGCGGCTCTCCGCGGCTCAGATCGATCTCCGGGATGACGTGGCACCATCTGTGCGTCTGCCGCAGCTCGTCGGCCGAGAGCTTGCAGCCGTGCTTCTCGGCCTCCACCAGATCAGGCACCGCGCGGAAGTCCTCGAAGAACTGCCCCTCGAAGATCTCCCAGTTGCCGTACAGCCACGCCTCCCGCTGCTTTGGCGGCAGCGCGTTCAGCTGGTCCAGATACTCAGGATGGGACCGCATCAGCGCCGTGTTGTCGGTGACAAGGCTCTGGATGAAGACATATTCCTCCGGCTTCTCGTTCTCCTTGAAGATCCTGTCGATGAACAGGCGCTTGACCCAGCCGTGCCCCTCGCCGCCGGGATTGCAGGTCAGGTAGATCCGCTTCGGGAAATCGTTCACGCCGCGGACGCATGCCTTGAGAATATCGAAGCGCTGTTCCGGGTGCTGCGTCGCCTCATCCAGGAAGAGCACGTCGACCTCGGTGCCCTGGAAGCGTGCCTCATCGCTCTCTGTCTCCAGATAGCGGAAGAGGATCGTGCTGCCGTTCGGGAAGCTGATCTTCTTCTCGCTGTCGTTGTATTTGGCCAGCGCGTCAGACTGCCCGCAGCGCAGCATCTGACGCAGTTGCTTGATGTGGTTCTCCCTGAGCTCCGGGTACGTCTTGCGGATGATGCAGCAGACGATTCCCGGGTACTTGTAGCACAGCAGCACGGCCTTCACTCTCACGGCCCAGCTCTTGCCGCCTCCGCGTGCTCCGCCGTAGCCGACGTACTTGTGCCGCTCGGCAAGGAAGAGCGCCTGCTTCGCGCTCGGCTTCGGGATCAGCAGCTCAGGCATCAGTCCTCGCCCCCTTCGGTATCGATGAAGCGCACGGTCACGGTCCTGCTCGCTGCGTCCTCGGCCTTGGTCTCGGCCCTGAGCTTCTCGATCCTTGCCCGCTGCTCTTCGCGGTCCAGATCATCCTTCGTGACCTGCCGTATGCTCTTCAAGGCGCTGGTCAGCTCCTGGATCGTCCTGGAGCTGATATCATCGCCGTCTTTCTCCAGTCTCTGCAGCACGCAGCGCAGCAGGCTGTGTGCTGCGTCCTCTATCTGCTCCTGAAACGTCAGCCTCGGTGCCTTTTGCTCAGTGCAATTTTGCTCGGTGCCATTTTCGGTGCCATTTGGTGCTATTTCGGCAGCGAGCTTTTTCAGGCGCTCGATCTTCGGCTTTCCCTTCACCCACTTCTGCCGGGATGACGCCTTCTTTAGCGTGTCTATGCTGATATCGTGTCTCTCGGCCAGTGCCTGCAGGCTTGCGCCCTTCTCGTACTCTTGACGGATCTCTGTCCAGTCCCGGTGCTTGCCCACCTCCTTCACCTCCATTTGCTTTGTGTCATGATATAAAAACAGGGCGGGCTTTTTACACCCACCCTGCAAAAGTTATTCAGTTGCTGCCTGCCGCAGCCAGTCGAGCCAATCTTCTGCGCTGTTGCCGTATCCGTCCCCCGTGCAATTACAGCTTAGCCACTCAGCCAGCTCCTCGTTCGTCATGGCGCGTATGCGGTCGGCGTTGGTTCGCTTTAGTTTGTCGTTGACAATGACAGGGACATAAGCAACATTGCCGCTTCCTTGAAATGTCGTGTCGTTCATCTCTCGCCCTCCTCTGCCTCCTTGGCGTTAAAGAACAGATTCATAATTACAACAAATGTGTTGCGTTCGTCACCCATCGGACGATTGCCATTTCGCTCTTTCCATGATTTTGTACACTCAGGGCAATACAGAGCTGAACCACAACTTCCCCAGCCACTATGAATTAAGTCTGCAGTATCTTGTATTCTTTTATTCGATAGTTTCTGATGATTTCCGCAACAAGAACACATTACATCAATATACATGCTTCGGCCCCACTTTCTTTTTCACGCATCCACGCTTCCCACGAAGCCGCCTGTTGCAGTAGATGCTCCTGATACTTTTCGTCAGTTTTTTCAATGAAATGCCTGTCGATGTAACACCCGACTATCGTGCCGTCCTTGTCCTCATACTGGAAAGGGCTGTCCCATCCGTCACCGAACAAGCCACACGCTTCGCCCCTGTCTGATTCATTATTCCAGCTTGTAAACAACGGGCAACCAGCGCACTTCATGTCTCGCCCTCCTCTGCCTCAAAGCGGATGAACGCAAGCGGCACGATTTTCTGAGAATCAGGTAGGCAAATGTCCCTACGTACAAATTTGATAGCATCGTCAAGCACTTCTTGATTGATCGGATAATACTGGCTCTGAGTCATCGTAATGCTTCCAATGCCGATCGTTCGGTCGGTGTTTTCATAGCAATAGGTTAATAAATATTTTTTGCTTTTCACTCTCATTCCTCCTCATACTTGCACCTGAGCAGCAGCTTCGCCCAGGGGCACAGTTTCCAGTCGCCGGCGCAGTACTTGCGGATCTGCCCGCGCATCGCCTTCCCGTCGGAAAAGTGGCTCTTGATCGAGCTGCCCGGCGGCATGCTCTCGCAGGTCAGATGACAGGTCTGACTGTCGTGCCGCATGTAAAACGGGCACTGGATAACCTCGCTGCCGTAATTCCCCAACCCCCAGCCCCTCCTTTACTTGCTTCTCGCCTCTTGGATTCTCTCCTGCAGGCGTTCGATCTTCATGTCCATCATGGCGCTGACCTCGTCGTTGATGTTGAAGATGTATCTGATCTGCTCCATCATGATCGTGACGTCGGCGACCTCTTCGGCGATAGCCTCGGTGTTCTGCTGCCCGCGGAAGAGCTTGCAGATCTCTTTGGTCAGCTCGTCCATCTCTTCGATGGCGATAATGAGCTGGTTTTCCATGCCGTAGGTGCACAGCGCCTTGCTGTACACCTGCTTGCGTTCCTCATAGCCGATCCTGTTAGCCATGATACTCGCCCTCCTGGTATCTCGTGCCGCCGAACACAGCAGCAAAGCCTCCGGTGAGATCGTCGTAGCCGTCCTCGTGAAACTCGTCGTCATCTCTGGCGAACGGATCCTCGTCAAGCTTGACCTCTTCGCCCTGGACCGTCTCCACGGGCGGCTCCTTCGCCTGCATCCACCGGCAGAGATCCCCGGCGCCGCGGAGGAAGCCGTAACCGGCCAGCCCTGCAAGGATGCCGAAGAAGACTTTGTCCTCGATCCTGTGCGCGCCGACAAGGATCAGCGCCAGCATAACCGCCATGACAAGCGTGATAAAAAGCGATTTGTTTCTGCTCATGATGTTTTCCTCCTGATTCTTCGGCTGGCTCCTGTTGCCAGCACGTCGTCGATCATCCGATCTTTCGCGTTTTGCTCATATCTCGCAAGCTTCGCCTCGCGCTCTGCCAACCACTTCTCGCAGTTGGCAGAGCATCCGGGATGCCTCCCTGGGCAGTCTCGCTTGCATACGGTGTTCAACCGCATCAGCTCACCCCCAGCTCTTTGCAGAAGCGCTCAAGGCTGGCGTACTGATCGTCGCTGACCTCATGCTTCCTGCCGGCGGAGACGAATTCCTCCGTCTTGCTCCTGGGCCTGTTCCGGTTCCCCAGCCGGTCGAACACAATCCCGGCGTAGTTGCTGCTCATGCTGACGCTGATGATATCAGCAACAGCCTCGTCACCGTACTGCTCCGCGTTCTTGCGGATCTGAGACAGCAGGCTCTTGTACCCGGTTTCCTTGTAGCCGTCGCGCTTCTCGATCTTGTACCGGGTCCATGCCATCACAGCCTGCCTCAGCTGCTCGCTGTGCTTCCCAAGGGCATCCTGGATCATTTCCTCGCATCTTGCGCGAGTGAACGGCTTTTGGGAAGGGGGAGGGGGACAAGGTATAGAACATTCGTTCTCTACCTCGTTCTCTTTCTCGTTCTCTTTCTCGTTCTCTTTCTCGTTCTCTTTCTCGCTTGCGGTTTGCTTCGGTTTTGCTTGCGGTTTGCTTGCGGTTTCCTCTCGCTTGCCTTTTGCTTCCGCCATCCCGCCGCGCTTGCCGTTCTCCGCTTTCTTTTTGCTTGAGTCGAGGTTCGGTTTCGCCATCTCAAAGAACAAAGCAACAGAGTCCGCTGCTTTATTGAGATCCGGTTCCTCTCCGTATAGAGCGTAGTTGACCAGCGCGTCGTAGGCAGCGCAGCGATCTGATGGCTTGCGAATATTCCTGATCGCTTTTGCAAAGGACTCGTAGAAGGTGAATTGCTTCCGGTCCACGTTTCACGCCTCCTGTCAGAACGGCAGCTCTCCGTCTGCTTCCGCGTTTATATCGACCCACATCCCGGCCTGCTGCCCGCTGTACTGCTGGGCCTGCCTCTGCTGTCCCTCGCGCCCGGTGAAGGGATTGCCGTCGCCCGGGCCTTCCATCACGTTCATCTCCGGTCCGGGGTAGACGTTCTGTGCCTGATCCACCTGCCTGTAGCCGCTCTGCTGGCCGCTGGCTGCGTTCTGGCTCCGGGTTGTCCCGGTATACCCCTGCTGCCCGTAGCCTTGCGCGTAGCCCTGCTGGCTGTCGTCCCGCCTGCTCTCGCCGAAGTAGGTGTGCTCGGTCAGGATCTCCCATGCGGTCCTGTTGTTGCCGTCGCGATCCTGCCACTTCCTGCTCTGCAGGCGGCCCTCCACGACGATCATGCTTCCCTTATGAAAGTACTTGTTCACGAACTCTGCGCCCTGCCTCCAGGATACGCATTCGATGAAGTCGGTCTGCTTCTCGCCGCCCTGCTGGTAGTCACGGTCCACGGCCACGGTGAAACTGGCCACGGGGATCTGGCTTTGGGTGTATCGAAGCTCGGGATCGCGCGTCAGGCGTCCCATTATTATGATATGATTCAGCACGTTTATTCCTCCAAATAGTTTTTGCCAAACTCCCGGATAAAGTCCTCGGTTGTCCAGCCCTGTTCCTTCATGACCTTGCGCTGGCCGTATTGCCTTACGTAGCGCATGGCGTCGGCGTTGTGGTGCACAGCGTTCTTGCCGAAGATGTGGCACTCCGAGTGGCAGAGATACACCACAAGCCCGTATTCCTCGCTCTTATCACGGTAGGCGCCGCCGAATATGTGGTGGCGGTCCAGCGGATCCGCGCTGCCGTTTCGTCCGCAAAGGAAACACTCTTTCATTCTCAGCGTCCCTTCCAGCTCTCCAGCAGGCTCTGAACGTCGCCGGGATCCTTGGTCTCGATGCCCAGCGCCTGCGCGTCCTGGATCAGCCTGTCCAGCAGCAGCGTCATCTCCTGCCGGTTGTAGTCGCTGCTGCCGTAAACGCAGCGGAGGATCACAAATCCGGGAGTATCAGATGGAAACTGCTCGCACTGTCGGCCGAGATGACCTTCCTCCCAGCTCTTGATAAACGCCGGGGCCGCCTCCGCCGCGCAGCTCAGGAAGGTTGCCTCGATATCCGGCAGGTTCCTTACGGCCTGCCGGTATACCGTGATGGGCTCCGTCGCCCGCTCTTTGGAAAGCTCCGCCGCGATCTTGTGAATCAGCGTCCAGGCATAAGCGTTCGCGTTCAGGCTGCGCTTTTCCTTGTGCGGGGCAATATCGTAGCTCTTGCCTTCCTGGAGCTCATACGCTGCGTGCAATCCCTCTCGGGGGCTGCATTTGATGTGCAGCTCCCCGTCGGCGTAGCGCACGCTCTCGGCGGTGACTGTTACCTGCTTCATTTCGGCATACAGTCAAGGCACAGGACCTCTCCGAACAGCTGCATGCTCTTCTCCGCATGCGCTCTCAGGGAGACCGGCCGCCCATTGGAGTCGTTGTAGGGCACGAGCTTCTTCCCGCAGTGCGCGCAGGTGAAGTAGGGCGTCGGCTGAGGATTCTGCGGTGCCTGCTGCCGTCTCTGCGGCGGTGGAGGGGACTGCGGGCCCTGAGGAATCGGTGGCAGGTTTTCCGTGCTCTCCTGTTCCCTGCTCGCCGTGTACTTCGTTGGATCGCAGCCCATGTACACATCAGCGCCCATGCCCAGTGCCTTTGCCGCCACGCTAATCGCGTCGGAAAGGGCTTTCTTGAAACAGTCATCGTCTGTATAGAGTCCGTTGCGCTCTTTGGCAATGAACGTGTTCCCGCCGATGCCTGGGATAGGCTGCGAAACGGTGTCTCCCCACTTGTAATAGAGGTCGATATCAACAAAGGCTTTGACCTCCTCGCCCGCGCCTTTCTGGAGGCGCTGGTCTTTAATGACGTACCACCAGCCGATTCCGCAAGGCCCGAAAACCTCTGTCAGTGTCTCAATGCGCCACATCGGGGAGATGTCCGTCTTGCCTTTCATTCTGCCGGAATCTATCTGCTTCTTTGCGTAGTCCGGCACAGCCCTTATGTTGTCGTATATCTCCTTATTGTTCATTTCCAGCCCAGCTCCTTTTTCAAGTAATAGACATCCAGAAGATGTCTAAATATATCGAACCATTTGCGCGTGTCCGCCACGCTTCGTTCCTCGAAGCCTTCTGTGGCGTCCCTGCCCACGCGCAGGATCCTTGTCTCGGCTACCTCGTAGCCGTTTTCCCGCAGCAGCTCCGCGTAAGCCGCGAGTTGCACGAAGTATTCCTCATAGATTGCCTTCCCCGTTTTGAAATCTAACAAGGTCGGCTTCCCGTCCAGCTTGCAGTAGCAGTCTATCGTCCCGCCGTACTTCATCCGGTCACTGACGAAGGGGACCTCACAGTGGATGGGCTCGATCTTGTGGCGGCCCTTCCACTCGAAGAAGGAAATCAGCGCGTTCTCAGCGAGATCGATCTGGATGGGGGAATACTGCGCCTGATCGATTTCCTCGCCCTGCAGATCCGCCTGGATCATCGCGTGCGCAAGCGTCCCGGTCTTCGCCGCCTCGTCGGTGTAGGTGCTGCTGTCGATCCCCTCAAGGCCCAGGTTGTTCGCCCACTTCACGAGATAGGGCTTATTCAAAAGCCCTGTGATCGTCGTCGCGCCGGGGACGATCTTCCCGTCACTGGTCTTGTAGCGGCGATGTGCCTTTGCGATGTACTTGATTTTGTCCTTGCTCATGTGTTATAATTACCTCGCTTCCAAATCCTTTGCCGCTTTCCCGTCTTGCCCGCGGGAGGGCGGCATTTCTTATACGCTGATCTGCCGGGCGAGATCCGCCTTCGAGACCAGCTTCGTCGTGGCGTTGAACTTGATCTTATTCGCCACCGTCGTCCTGTGGCAGCCGATGAACTGTGCCACTTCCTTCTGATTGAGCATCCCCTTGTCGGGGAACATCTCATTCAACATTACCATGTTGTCGTGAAATCCTTGCTTCTCACGGCTCATGCTTCTCGGCCTCCTGTTCCTTCTGCTGTTTCTGCAGTTCCAGGAGCATGCCCGCTCCGTCGATCTTGTCATAGATCCGCTCCCGGAGCTCAACCGGCAGCTCCGCCAGCTTCTTGACGTACATCCTCTCCTTGTCACTCATAATGTCGCCTCCTTTACCAATACGGATAATAATTATAGAAATCTGGTTCTGCCCCGAAGATGCGCTTGTTGTTGCACCATCTCTGCATTTTCTTCAATGCTGTCGGTGCGTGGGGCTTGTCGTAGATCATCAGATACGGGTCAAAATGCATCTCAGCTACGGAGTAGATGCGAAACAGCGCCCTCTCAACGTGTTCTCTGAGCGTGCAGCTCTCATAATTCGTCAGGATATATACGGTGCCGTATCTGCCCTTTGGCTTATGATTGGCCCTTTCGGTGTACCGCTTGAAGCTCTCACGCAGGTCTTGCTGTGGGTTGTCCCAGGCAAAATGAACGTTTTTGAGCTTCATGGCGTTTATGTCTGCTATGTCGTCATCGTCAATCAGCCGTATGTCCAGCCCCTGCGTGAAGTCGCAGGCAGCGCCGGTCTCTCGGTACTGCTTGAAAAGATCTCGCTTGTCCCGGCAGGCCGTAATGTTCGGGTCCAGGACCTTGATTTCCTTCTGCCCGTTCCAGAAATCGGAGACATTTGCCACTTTGACGGCGCATCGGCCCTCCTTCGCTGCTACGTGACAGAACCCGCAGCCTCGCGGGCAGCCTCGGCTCGTCATGCTCACAGCAAAATCAAATTGCGGGTAAATGGAGTAGTCAGGGAACATCTTCTCGATTTCCGACGGAAGCTGGGTGTTTTTGCTCTGATCGAAGTGTTCCTTGCCATCCGCTCCCAGGCTTATGCAGTACCCTGTGCCGCCCTTGATGATCTTGTCCGCGTTCATCGGCTCCGGTTTGTCCTTGCTGTATGCGTCCGAGAAGATCTTGGACATGTACACGATGTCGTAGTGCTCGAAGTCGCTCCACCACCACACCACTTCGTCGCCTTGCGCTTTGTGGTATGCGCTGATCCGCATCAGCGCGAGGTTCGGGAATCGGTGACCATCGACATCGATCAGCCCGATTTTCACGGGGTTTCCTCCAGTAACTCCCAGGTAAAGGTTCCCTTACCTGCGTTTCTCCACTGGCCCAGACCATGGAATTCTCCATGATTGAGCCACTCTTTTACGGCAGCCACGTGACTGTCGTCGAAGCACACCACCGTGAACTCCATTGTCGCGCCGGCGGGGACCTCCTCGCTGCAAGCGAGTGAGACGCGCGGTCCCTGCATGGTCTCCGCTCTCAGGGACCTCTGGCAGGTGGTGACCTCGCCGTCGAACACGATGGGGATCTCGCGCGGCTTGACGAACACGAGCGTGTCGATGATCGATTTGTACGTCGTGAAGCCAAGCTTGCTGCTCTCGTTCACAGCGCTGCCCTTGATTCTCTTGCCGGTGACGGGATCCTTCGGGACCAGCCGCTGCAGAGCGGAGCAGGTCTCTTTGAAGTACCCTTTGACCATGTAGTCATAGATCATGGGCCTTCCGTCCTCCGTCCTGGAGAACACCGTCATCCCGCGCTGTGCCACAGCGTCCACGCCCAGCGCCTCGATCTCTTCCTCAAGCGTCGCCGCGTTCGGCGCGTTTTTCCCAATGTAGCTTTCATAGATTTTGGGATCCGCCGGGCTTGTACCAAGCATTCCCTCCGTGAGTGTGAGTCTGACATGCAGTTTTTTCATTTTGCTTCCATTTCCTTTCTTTTTTTTGTGTGTTGTGCATTGCATTGCCTTTGCTGTGTTATGCATGGCTCGGCATTGCCTTGCCTTCGCATAGCGCCGCGGTCCCATCCCTGCCCTGCTTCGCCTTTGCGCTGCACCGCATTGCCGAGCGGTGCCTTTGCAATACTGTCCTGAGCCTTGCCCGTGCATCTCATGGCTAATCACTGCCCGTGCATCGCATGGTCGCTCACTGCCCTTGCATCGCGTGTCAGTGCGTTGCTGTGCCCTGGCACGGCTCTGCGTTGCCGCCGCTACGGATTGCATTTCTATGCCGCAGCTCCCAGCTCTGCCCGTCGTCGCCGGGGCATTGCACTGCAAAGCCCTCGCCACGCGCCGCATAGCCTAACCGAGGCAGCTCTTTGCTACGCGATGCCTTGGCAATCCTTTGCTGTGCTCAGCCAAGCTATGCCTTTGCTTCGCCCTTCTGAGCTTTGCCGGTGCCATTCGCTGCATTGCCCTGCCACAGCAAAGAAAAGCGTTGCTTTACCGGTGCCATTCGATGCGTTGCCATGCCGCCGCACTGCTTTGCCATGCAGTGCCCTCGCTCGGCATCGCAAGTCTATGCCGTCGCTTGACCATGCGGTGCTTGGCATTGCCGTTGCTGGGGGATCGGGCGGGGCGTGAGTCCGGCGCTTGCACTGCGCGTGTGTATTCTGCCACCGGGAAAAACGTTCCCGCCCTGGTGCGTTGGCCGGGCTTGTGACCGGCCTGCCGCATTACCGGGGATCTCTCCCCGTCACTCTGCGTTTATCAGTACCACTCGCCGTTCTGCCAGCGGACATCGTACTCGTTGTCGTGGACCGTGATGATGTCGCCGTATGCGTGCATCAGGCTTTGGACATCGTCCCATCTATCGTAGTCGTGGAAGTTGAGCCCGTCGCTGTCTCCCTCGAACAGATGGCCTTCGTAGCTGACCGTGTACCGGCCGCAGATCTTCTCACCGTCTTCGTTGAACATGTCGGTCTCTCCCTTCACTTCAGGCGCCTGGCCTGCTCTGCTTGGCACCCATTGGACCAGAGCATCACCTTGCCGTCTGGGCCGCTGTGCCATCTCCGTCTTGCAATGCGAGTAAAGCCTACGTCGAGACGTGCTGCTCTGTTCTCCACCGTATCAATGACAGGATTCGTGACCACTTGATTGAAGCTCAGGCGATCTCGAAACACCTTTGTTATTGTGACGTACATATTCATTCCCCTTTCACCACATAAAACCGAGCCGATCGGCAAGGTCCTCATACACTCTGTCAAATTCGTCTTCCGGCAGCTCGCGGATCGCCTTGTACTGGTACATGTACTTGATGATGTCGCAGTCGCTTCCGGCGAGATTGCACCGGTCGAAGCACCGGTCGATCGCGTTTTCAAGCTTCATCATCTTCGATCCCCTCCTGTGTGATGCGCTGTGGTCGGTGTACAACTGAAGCATGTACCACCCCGAACCCGGTCCTGTGCTCCGTGTGATGTGCTGTGTTGCCTTGTGTGATTTGCTTTGTTCCCTGAGGCAACATTATAGTAACACAAAGAGTTCCCTAAGTCAACACCTTTTTGAAGAAAATTTTCTCTGGTTGTTGACTTAGGGAACAATATTTGCTATAGTATACTCAGCCCAATGAAAGGAGGGGAGATCATGAAAAGCCGCATAAAAGAAATAAGGAAGGCTGCGAACCTGACGCAAGAGGAATTTGCCTCGAAGCTAAACCTCACGCGAAACTTTATCGCTCAGGTAGAAACTGGGGCGAAAGAGCCGAGTGATCGAACGGTAAAAGATATCTGCCGCGAGTTTGGTGTGAATGAGACATGGCTGCGCACCGGTGCCGGATCCAGAACACTGGAGAAAACGCGGGCGGCAGAGCTGGCTGAACTGGTCCAAAGCCTCATGGCCGATCAGCCGGAGAGCTTCCGCAGCGCTCTGGTGACCACGCTCCTGCGCTTCGATCCTGACGGTCCCGAGTGGGAAGCGCTGGAGAGGATCTACGACAGCGTGGCCGCGGAGTATCAGAAGTCGCAGGATCCCGGAAAATAAAAAGAGCCCCGGAGGATTTGACCTCCGAGGCTCTTTTTTATTCGCTCCTTTCTATAATATGAAACAGGAAACTTCCCGCGTGCTCGCACCAGGGGCAGACGCTCCCGGCCTCCGCTGCATCCCGCAGCCGTGTGATTTTCATGCCTGCCGTTTTCAGGATGCCCGCGCATCTGCAGCAGAGCGGTGTCTGTATCTTTCTCATACTGCGTACCTCCGCAGGAACGTATATACAAATTCGAGCGCTGGAAATGGCATGGCCGGCAGCAGCTTTGTGATTTCGTGGATCATGATGTTATTGTCGTTTGTCATCTTTTCGCGCTCCTTTTCTGTTGCAATGTGTCGGTATCTGTCATATAATGGTATGTAGTGCGGAGCCGGACAACCGAGCCGCCAAGCCGTGACCGGCTCCGCCTGCCTGGGATGGTTGTATTTTACTCATACATCGGCGCTTTTAAAAGTGCCGAAAACTGAAAAGAGGTGCTTTTTTATGAGTAATATGCCATCCGAAATTGAGAAGGAGGATTACTCAAATTTGGAACTTACAGCAACAAGAGAAATCATATTGAAATTAAAAGCCGTAAAAAAAGAATATGAGCTTACCATCCCGCGCATCAAAGATATGTGTGACAAAAATGGAGATTTCATCGCGCCGAGTACCCTGCGCCGTGTTTTTGCGGAAGGCTCGGAAGATAACGATTCTTTCTCTTATGATCGCACGCTGGCGCCGCTTGCCCGCGCCCTGCTCTTCCAGGACAACGACGCGGAGGCGGAGAACCCGGAAGCCGAGGCGGACAGGATGGAGGGCCTGCGCGCCGTGATCCTGCTCAAGAATGAACAGATCGACGAGCTCACAGACCAGATCAACGAATTGAAAAAGCAGCTCACCGATCTCCGCGCGGAGTATGACCTGCGCCTGCGCTTCCTCCGGGACCAGATCGAGCTCAAGGATCGCCGCATGGACGAGAAGGACCAAATGATAAACAGGCTGATGGAGAAATGCCTGTGAAAAAGGGGGAACAATAAATGACTCAGAAATGCAAAGACATCTGCACAGAGTGCGGCGAGGAAAAAATGGTCTGGCTGATCAATGACGACATCAGGCTCTGCGACGAGTGTGTAGACTTCCTTGACTTCGTTCAGTGCGACATCTGCGGAGACTTCTACCCGTGCGATTCCGTCGAATTTACCGAGCTTCCCGACGGCAGAGAAGTCTGCGAGTACTGCATGGAGGACATGGAAGAAGAGCCGTAAGGGGTCACCGCGATGAAGAAATTGAACTATGCCTCCATGTTCACGCTCCGCAAAGACGGGCGGTACATGGGGTATTACCACGATCTGGACCCGGACGGCAAGCCCACCGGTCCGCGCCATCCGATCTATGACCGGGATCCGGCGAAGCTGTACCGCAAGATCCAAGAGAAGGAAAGCGGAGAAGCGCCGCCCCTGAGCTTTGAGGCTGCCGCTGACGCATGGGAACGCAAGCACTGGGACAGGATCGGCAGCAAGACCGCCGAGACCTACACCGCGCCCCTGCGCCGTATCAAGCAGCAGTTTTCCGGCATGGATGCCGAGCAAGTCAGTGCGCAGAACATTCAGGCTTTCCTTGCGGATCTGGGCAAGCAGGGCTTCTCCCGGCGCTCCGTGCAGATGCACCGGGACATCCTGAACATGATCTTCAATGACGCCATCGTCGAAAGCGGCCTGCGCTTCAATCCCTGCGTCGCCGTCTCCGTGCCGCGCAATCTTCCGACGAAAAAGCGCGAGCTGCCGAAGGATGCCGCGATCGAGGCGGTGAAGGCAGGAAAGGACGCGCCGTTCGGGCTCTTCGCGCTGGTCTGCCTGTATACCGGCCTGCGCCGCGGTGAGGCTCTGGCGCTGCAGTATGAGGACATAGACCGCGCTGCCGGCGTGATCCGCGTCACGAAGTCCGTGGAGTTTATCGGGAACAATCCGCACATCAAGCAGCCGAAGACGGCGGCAGGCATGCGCACGGTCCCACTGCTGGAGCCGCTGGCAGACGTGCTTCCGGACGAAAAGACCGGGCTGATCTTCCCGCGCGAGGACGGCGGCCTGCTCACCAAAACGCAGTACCGCAAGCGCTGGGTCAAATACTGCGAGGCAATCGGCCATGAGATCACCGCCCACCAGCTCCGCCACGGCTACGCGACGATCCTCTATGAGGCAGGCGTCCAGGACAAGGACGCGCAGGAGCTTCTTGGACACAGCAGCATCTCCGTCACCCGCGACGTGTACACCCACATCCGCCAAAGCCAGAAGGAAGCCACGGCAAAGCGCCTGAATGATTTCCTGAAAGCGCAGCAATCCTGACAACAAATCTGACAACACTTTAACCGAAAATTACCGCCATACGCCGACATTTACCGCATCACTGCTGCCGAAAGCAAAAGCAGAGTGCGGAATATTTTGCACGTAAAATAAAGAAAAAGCCCTTGAAAACATCCAAATCAGGACATTTTTAAGGGCTTTTGTTTTGGTGCTCCAGCGGGGACTCGAACCCCGGACACCCTGCTTAAAAGGCAGACTCTTTCTCTCTGTTTAAGCCATATTTATAAAATCTGACAACATTTTCGACAACAAAGAACAGGGCAGCGCTATTGCACTGCCCCGTCTTGCTCAGATATCCCCGGCGATCCGGGAAGCGTTTTTGATTGCTCTGCGAAGCTCCGGGCTCTGCGTCATCTCGCCCAGGCGCTCCAGCTCTTTGGCGACGTGGTGATCTCCGCCGCCGGATCTCTCCGCCCTGCCGCGTTCGACGCCGACAGCAGGATCATCATAGGACCGGCCGTAAGGGTCCACGCCGTAGCTGCGGGAACGCATGGCGCGCCGCCCGCTTTTCTCCTGCTCATCCTCGATGCCGTGTCTGTCAAGGATCGCGTCGGCATGATCTGCCGCGCTCAGGAGGTACTTGAGGCAGGCAACGTCTGCCGGGTCTCCGCCCTTGATGCTGCCCTTGTAGGTTTCGGCCTCTTCGATCAGCTCGTCGCGCAGTACTTTCAGATTATGCATGCTCGTCCCTCCTTCCGCTTATGCGGCGGAGCGCGCCGCGGGAGGTTGACGGCGTTCACGATTCCGTTTCCGGTCTGGCACAGATTCTGATTCACACCGGCGATGCCGAGGGCCACGTCGCCGAAGCCGGAGGTCACGCTGCTCTGGATGCCCTGCACGCTGGAGCTGAGCATCTGATCGCGGAAGCCGTCGCTGATGTGCTGGGAGTTGTCCAACCAGGGATAGAGCATATCCATCCCGAAGCCGCCCATGCCCGCCATCATCGGCCACATAGCGCCGCCGCCAAAGCCGCCGAAGCCGCCCCAGCCCATCATGAGGGCGAGGATCCAGAGGAAGCCCCAGCCGTCGCCGCCGAACATACCGCCGCCGTTGCCGTAACCCGCGGGAACCACGGGCATGTTGAAGCTGGTGCCGTTGTTCTGATTGAGCATTTTTCATTCCTTTCTACCCCTAATTGTCGGGGTCAGCCGGTCGTTGACCGGGTATTTATTCTCGCCGTCCCGTGTGCACCCGAGGCGGGTTGAATACTTATTTCTGCGGTCGCCTGTTGTACAGCTGCATCGCCGCATTGAAGACGTTGCTGGGGATCTGTCCGCTGCTGCGCAGGTGGTCTATGATCTGCTGCGCGTCGTTCATCCCGTCCGGGATATTCACGCCGAGGCACCCGAAAAAGGATCCGGGATTCTGCTGCATCTGCTGAAAGCCCTGGCGCGGATCCGCGCTCTGCTGCATCTGCTGCGTTTTGTGCCTGTCAAGCAGTCCCATTTTCCGCCTCCTTCTTGATTTCGCCCATCACCGCGGCGATCAGTGCCGGGATCTCCTGCCGGGTGAGATAGTCCTGCAGCACCTGGGTCCCCTCGCGGGGATAGAAGTCCTCCGTGAATGTGTTCCCGACGGCAGTCTTCACGCAGAAGAAGCTGTCGTCCTTCGCGGCGAAGATCTGGTCACAGCCGGAATTGACCTTGAACTGGCTGATCTGGTCGCGGTTGTCCACGAAGATGATCTCAAAGATCCTGCGTGGAAACTGTTCTTCCTGCTGCGCGCTCTGCTGGACCGGAGGCGCCGGTGTAGTCTGCCGATTATTCCGGCCTGCACCTGACAGCTCGCCGAGATAGGTTTCGTGCAGGTTTCCGTTCGCGTCATACCACATTCGTCAATCGTCCTTTCTGTACCAGTAGTAAATCACAACCTCATCGCCGCTGTCGGCGGTGTCGTACCAGTCGCCGTCAATTGCCGTGAGTACATGCCTGCCCGTGTACAGTACATATACACCGTCGGGATGCTCCGCGCAGAATTCCCGCACGGTGTAGCAGTCCGGGCATTCATCCGGCAAAGACTTCCTATAATACCCGTGCTGCCGGAGTACAGCCCACCATACGGCGTTCAGGTCCAGCTGCATTACAGCCATCTTTCCGGCCATAAGTGCAAGCAGGAAAAAAGCCGTCTCCCAGTCTACGTCAAGCGCCAGCGTCAGCGCGCGGGCTGTGCAGTCGTCCGTATTCAGTCCGTTTGGGTTTGGATTGTACTGTCTCCACACATTTCATCCTCTCCCTTCCAGAAAAGATCATCGTCAAGTTCCATGTTTTCGTCCTCGCTTTCTGCCTCCGATTGTACAGAAAAATCCCGCCGTATACGAGCAAGTAAACGGCGGGAAAAAGTATTGAAAAAGTCTTATAGTCTGCTGAACAGGCAATCCTTGTACTGCTTGCAGATGCTCTTGACGTGCTGGGTGGAATAGTTTGTCGTGCATGCTACCTGCTCATGGGTCATTCCCTCATAGTATCGCAGCCGCAGCACTTCCCGGTGGCGTGGGTTTACGACATAGTCCTCAATGACGTTGCACATGTCTCTCCTGCTGTACATAGCTCCCTCCAAAACGCAAAATGCCGCCACTGATCCTGTAAAAAATCAAGTGGCGGCTCGTATTCTGGCGGCTCTGTTCAATTATCCCAGGCAGTGCTTAAAGTCCGAGGTGCGAGAAAACATACGCTGCGACAGCACCGACAAACAGGAAGATCACCTTTTCCACCAGCGCTTCCCAGCGCTTGCCTGGTTTCTGCTCCTGTTCTTCGACTTTGGCGTCGAGCTTCTGGATGGTCTTGTCCATCGTGGCCAAATTGATGCCCATTTTCTCGACGGAGACAGCGAGCTTGTTCAGCACCTCCCACTGTTCTTCGAGCTTGTCCAGGCGGTGCGTGTTCGATTTAGAGCGTTGATCCGCTTCAACAAGCATCTTGATCTGTTCGTCGTTCACATCGTTTGCCTCCTGTAATTACTTGGTGAGCTGCTTGCCGATCTGATCGATACCGGTAGCTGCGAGACCGGATACAATGCCAACGGCGGCAGCAGTCATGATGTCGCCGGCGGGGAAGTCCGGCATGATGCGCATGCCGAGAATGCCCAGAACGGCACCCACAACGCCGCAGATAACAGGGATCCATTTGTTGTCCAGTGGAGACAGCTTGGCAGCCTCGCCAACCAGCCACGCAATTACAGTGATTGCCGCTACGCCTGCGATACCCATGAACTCCATATTACTCTCCTTCTTTGATCTTCTGAGCGATCTGCGCGCCCAGTCCGTAAGTGTTGGTGTCCTTCACGATCTCCCCTCCGAAGAGGGCAGCGCCGGTTTCGGGACCGACGATCCCATCTGGAGTTAGTCCGTTCCGCTGCTGGAATTGCCGGACCGCGGCCACGGTGTTGCCGCCGTACTCGCCGTCAGCTCCATCCGGGCCGCAGGAGCACAATGCCGCAATCAATGCCGCCTGTGCTGCCTTGACAGCTTGTCCAATGTCGCCCTGGCTCAGATACGGCAGACGTAACATGTACGTGCGCTTTGCCGGTGCTTCCGGTTCGGGCGGTTCGGCAGGCTCAGTATCTTCCGCCGTGCTGTTCTCATCCGCTGCCAGCGCCCACTGGGGCCGCCCATAACCGGCAATCGTGGTGTCGCTCACGCTGTAGCAGCGTTCCGCCACGCTGTCGGAGCTGTTGCCCTCAATCGTGACGACGCTGCCGCCTGCCACGCGGGACACGATGCCCATGTGGTTGATATCGCCGGAGCGGTAAAAGAAGATCACGTCGCCCGGCTCGGGCGTTCGCCCGCGCTCGATCCACGCGCACGCCGCCTTGAAGAAGTCCGCGCTTGCCCGGCAAAGAGCGCTTCCGCCGCCGATGGGCTGGTAAAGCATCGCCGCGCCGATCTCAAGGCCGAAGCAGGCGACAAAGCAGGCGTTGACAAAGACATTGCACCACGGCTGGTTCTGCGCGTTCCAGCCGAGAAGCTGCGCCATCTCCGGCGCGGCTGCGTATTTGTTCCAGTTGTTCGAGCCTTCCCGGTATCCGAGCTGGTCCATGGCGTAGGAAAGCAGCTTGTATTTTGCCTGCTCTATCGTCATAGCTCAGTCATCCTCCGTCAGCAAGCCGCTGAGGCTCTTTTCGTCATCGTCGTCCATAGTTACCTCATTTGTTCGTTGTCCCAAGGACATTGCGTTCAGCGCGATCCTCAGCCCTTTTGTTCATCCACATCAAAGCTTCCTCGATGTGAGTTAAGGCACAGGCGTTTTCACGCGTGGCATATGGGCCATCCTGAAAAGCCCGCAGGCGGTCGCGAACAATCTCAAGAAGATCTCCGTCGAGGACTCCATGCTGAGAAGCCGGATCATTACGTGGACCTTTCTGAAACTGGATCACCATAACAGGTTCTCCAGTTTCAGGGGTTTCGTTCGCCATGTAGATGTCATACTCATGATATCCACCTCCGGGACCTACTTCGCAGTCTCGGTAAACGGCGTTCAGATTGTTTCTCTTCTGGATGGTGGAAAGCTTTACTACTTCCATGTTTTATCCTCCGTAGCGGTTTTTTAAGCCTCCGGTGCAGGGTCAGCCGGGAAGCCGCCCATGCTCTTGCGGTCGAGCTGATTGCCGTAGATGTCGTTTACGTAAACGGTCTGGATTTGCCGCTCGTTGTTGTCGCGGCACATCGACGCCCACGTTTCGGAGAAAGCAGCGTCTGCCATGCGTCTGGCCTTGTCCACGTCCCCGCCGTAGGTTTTGGAGTCTACGATCTGCGGGAACCCGTCGAGCGTGTGGTTAAATCCGTTCTTGTCCACGATCTGCGCGTTGATGATGTAAATGTTTCTCATAATATACCTCCTTACAAAGTGCTAATCATCGTAAATGAGAACCAGTTATTTTTGGGGACAGCAGACTCAACCTCTATTCTGCCGTTAGTCCCTGCTTTGATCCTGATAACAGTGCCACCAGGCGCGGCGCACGTTGCAAAACATTCGTTTGATATGGCGAACCCTATATTACCTATACTTGTATTTGACTGTAAATCTAACAAGAGATTAAAATAGCCAGATATAATAACTATTCCGTTAATTATAACTGAATATAGTCGACAATTGAGATTCATGTTGACACGCTCCGCATTATACGTACCCTCAACTGTCGTTTTCTTTGCAATTTCAGTCAGCTCTCTTCCGGCAGTTACAGATCTGATATTCCCGCTGTCGGGCGTAGGGTCGAGCGTCTGCCCTTGCGTTATGGTGGATGCCGTCACCTTGTAGAGCTGCCCGTTGTAGACAAGATAATCACCGGCTGCATAGGCTTTTGATGCACTGCTTGTCGGCTCAATCGTAGCAAGGCTCCCCATCAGCTTCGGCGTATTCGTCCACTCC
>Ga0326512_10000475_pt1 | contig 35404 bp, 47 predicted proteins | sample 1_2617_0518_D_FD_203652 | JGI IMG/M metagenome (GOLD analysis project Ga0326512, IMG submission 203652) | Bovine rumen microbial communities from UC Davis, California, United States - 1_2617_0518 | ecosystem: Host-associated > Mammals > Digestive system > Stomach > Rumen | place: USA... | reverse complement strand
TTTTGCAACAGATGTTGTAAAATATTTTACAGAACGATACCCAACAGAAGAAACTGATTGACATCTTTTAATAAATATGTTATAATATATAAAGAATAATAAGGGAGGTGATTATTATAAATACTCAGGTTAAACGCTTTGACCCGCATTGTCACTCCGAGTACTCAAACATTCGTCTGCTTGATAGTATTAACAAAATTCCAAAATTAATTGATAGAGCAATTGAAATTGGGTTGTCAGGTTTGGCGCTGACAGATCACGAGGTTTTAAGCGGTCATCCAGAAGCTAATTTCTATGCAGAAAAAATTCATGAACAGCATCCTGATTTTAAAGTTGCACTTGGAAATGAAATATATCTCACCCCCGACAGAGAAAAAGGTCAAAAATATTATCACTTTATTTTAATTGCAAAAAATAAAATTGGACATCGTGCATTGCGGGAACTTTCATCAAAGGCATGGATGAACAGTTATCGAGATCGCGGCATGGAGCGCGTTCCAACTTTGTATAGTGAACTTGAAGAAATTGTAAATAAATATCCAAATAGTCTTATTGCAACTTCTGCTTGTCTTGGTGGGCGTCTTTCTACTCAAGTATTAAATCTCATTAAAGCTGAAAAACATAATGATACTGCGGGCACCGCAGAAGCACATAATGATATTGTAGAATTTGTTTTATGGTGTAAAAAATTATTTAATGATGATTTTTATATTGAATGTGCGCCAGGTCAATCAAATGAGCAAATCGTGGTTAATAAACGTCTTGTATCTGTGGCTGCCGCGTTTAAGTGCAAGATGGTGCTTGGATCGGACTCTCACTTCTTAAGAAAAGAAGATCGATATGTACATAAAGCATATCTCAATTCAAAAGGTGGAGAAAGAGAAGTTGATGCATTTTATGAATATGCTTATCTTCAAGATGAACAAGAGATAAAAGAAAATATTGCACCTTCTGAACTTGACTATGATCTTTTGGCTACTAACTCGGCAGAAATTTATAATAAAATTGAAAATTATAGTTTAAGGGGGTCACAGAAAATCCCCTCTGTCCCAGTTAAGGAATATCCCAAAAAAGAACTTACATGGGATCCCGCAATAGGAAGCAAAGAAAAATATCCTACATTATATGAATTAAGTTTATCAGATGATATTTATGATCGCTATTGGATCAATCAATGCACGGATGCCCTTAGCAAAAAGGGTTTAAGCAATAGAAAAGAGTATTGGGAAGAACTAGAATATGAAGCTGATATTAAAAAGGCGGTGGGTGAAAAACTTAACACTAATGTATTCAAATACCCTATTACCCTACAATATTATATTGATATGATTTGGGAATGCGGCAGTCCCCTTGGAGCGGGAAGAGGCTCGTCTATGGCAGGATTAAATCACTATCTTCTTGATGTGACCCAGATAGATCCAGTACAGACTAAACTTAACTTCTTCTGGCGATACATGAATAAGGAGCGGAGCGAAATGCCAGATATAGATATTGATATGTCTCCTAGCCGCCGCCCCCTCATTTTAAACAAAATTAAAGAAGAACGTGGGCAGAGATTTCGTGCCGACATAGATCAGCAATCCCGCGATAATTTAGGATGTACTCTTGTAGCAACATTTGGAACAGAAAGTACTAAGTCATGCGTTTTAACAAGTTGCCGCGGATATAGAAGTGAAGAATATCCAGATGGTATTGATAGCGACACCGCACAGTATTTATCATCACTTATTCCTATTGAAAGAGGCAGTGTTTGGAGTCTCAATGATGTTGTTCATGGAAGCCCAGATAAAGATAGAAAACCTATTCATACTTTTGTAAAAGAAGTTGAACAATATCCCGGGCTGTTGGAAATCATGCTGGGGATAGAGAATACAATCAATAAAAGGAGCTCCCATGCTTCTGGTGTTATCTTTTTTGATGAAGATCCATATGAAGTTGGATGTTTCATGAGAACGCCAAAGGGCGAGATTATTACTCAATATGACCTGCATGCAGATGAGGCGGTATCGATGGTGAAGTATGATTTGAATTAATTTTGTAATTCAACAAATAAATTAAATAAGGAGAAATATGGTTCAAACGGTTAAAACAAATATTTCTTCGGAAGAATTAAAAAAAGTTTTAGAAGAACACACCTTAAAAGAAGCTGCTAATATATTTAATGTTAGTATTACAACTATAAGAAAATATAAAGATAAATATGGTTTATCTGTAAATTTAAATATAGCACGACAAAGAAATAGTGAAAAACACACAATGTATAAATGTGATATTCATTATTTTGATAAAATAGACACTTTTGATAAGGCTTATCTTTTAGGTTTTTTATGCGCAGATGGATTTGTGACGGATAGAAATGAAGTAGGAATAGGCGTATCAAAAAAGGATGAGGACGTTGTAAAATTTTTTAAATAGGAATTAAAATCAGATAAACCTATAAGATATATAAAAACAACAAATGCTGTTGAATTAAGAATACAAAATAGTATTTTAGCAGAATCTTTAAAAAAATTAGGTGTAGTACCAAAAAAAAGTTTAATTTTAGATATTGGTAAAGTTATTGAAAAAGCACAGCTTACGGAAGAACAAATTTCAGTATTTTTATTAGGCTATTTTGATGGAGATGGATGTATTAGTATTGCACATCGTCAAAAGGACAATAAAGAATATTTTGAAATGAATGTCACTGGAACGTTAGAGACAATAACTTATTTTAAAAATTATTTTGGGCATGGAACTTTATATCAAAGATATAAAGAAAGAGAGAATAATAATTATACATTACAATTTTCCAATAATTATTCAACAATTTATAATGCCTTAAATAAAATTTATCGTTATAAAAATGAATTAACTTTTTTCTTCCAAAGAAAATATAATTTATTTATACAATTACAAAATAAAGTAAAGTCCTGATATATAGTAATATATATTAGAAAGGAATTGAACTATATTGCTCATAGGTGTGGAAAAAACTTTAGTTCTAATAGGAAATGATTAGTTAATTTTTCTGCTAACAGGGAAACCTAACCAAGTAAAGTTGAAGGCAATCCTGTGCCAAGCCTAATTTTATTTAGGAAGGTCTATCGACTATCCGTTGAAATACGGTTAGAGTGGAAGATGAGCTACCACTCGAAGCGGTTCCCCCTCGAAAGAGGTGAAGATATAGTCAGCGCCATCAGAAATGATGGAATCATGCGTTTTTAGTAACAGAAATATCTGATAAAATTGCACAAACAATTTATATGCTTCAGAAGAATGGTCATATTGAATCTGATCTTTCATTAAGAGAAGTGTATAATAAATATTTTCATCCAGATGTCTTACCTCTTGATGATGAAGCAACGTGGAAAAGTATTAAATCAAACACAGTTTTAAATCTTTTCCAGTTTGATTCAGATAGCGGGTCTCAAGGCATTAAAAAAGTACAACCAAGTAACATTCAAGAGCTAGCAGATACTAATGGACTCATTCGCCTTATGGCGGGAGAAGGAGAAGAACTGCCGCTTGATAAATATGCAAGGCATAAACAAAATCATCCAACACTTTGGATCAAAGAAATGGAAAAATATGGATTAACAAAAGAAGAGCAAAAAAATGTTGCTCCTTATTTTGAACCATATTATGGAGTGCCAATCAGCCAAGAAGTATTAATGCAAATGGTTATGGATAAACATCTTTGCGGCTTTACCTTAAAAGAAGCTAACGAACTGCGGAAAGTCTTAGCAAAAAAGCAGTTACAGCAAATCCCCGTTATGAAAGAAAAAATCTTATCTCGTGCAACCTCTCCAGCCGTGGGTCATTACGTATGGACCTGTGGTGCGATGCCGCAGATGAGCTACAGCTTTTCGGTGTTGCATGCGACAGCTTATTCGTACATAGGGTTCCAGACCGCATACCTTGCAACACATTGGGATCCGATTTATTGGAACACCGCATGTTTAATTGTTAATAGCGGATCTTTGGAAGAAGAAGAAGATAATGAAGAAATTGTAGGTATTTATGAAAAAGAAGATCCTGATTATGAATATGAAGATCTTCCTGATAGAAGTGGTAAAAAGAAAATTGATAAAACAACAGACTATGGTAAAATGGCTCAAGCAATCGGCGATATTATGTCTCGTGGTATTAAAGTATCATTGATTGATATTAATAAATCTGGATATAGTTTTGAGCCAGATGAAAAGAATCATGAAATTTTGTTTGGCTTAAAGGGCGTTAATAAAATTGGAAGTGCAATCATTGAACAAATTATTGCGGGAAGGCCCTATACTGGTATCAAAGATTTCATGAATCGTTGCTCGCTTAATAAAACTCAAATGGTCTCTTTAATTAAGGCTGGAGCATTTGACAAAGTTGATGCAGAATGGGCAGGGAGAATAACCTCGGAACCCCGCTACGCAATCATGGCCTATTATCTTTCTATTGCTAGTGAACCTAAAAAAAGATTAACACTACAAAATTTAAATGGATTAATCGAAAAAGAACTGCTTCCAAATTCTTTAATGTATGAACAAAGAACATATGCTTTTAATAAATATTTAAAGAAAAATAAATCAGGTATTTACTATTATATGACAAATGATGATTTAGAATTTTATGGTAGTTTATATGATGATGAAGGATTAGAAGTAGTAAATGGAGTGCCTTGCATTGAACAAAAGACTTGGGATAAAATATATCAAAAGCAAATGGACAATGTAAGGAGCTGGCTTAAAGAATATCATGATGAACTGTTAGAGCAGTATAATATCTGTCTTTTCCAAGAAGTTTGGAATAAATATGCAAATAGTAATATATCAGCATGGGAAATGGAAAGTTTATGTTTTTATTATCATGAACATGAATTAGCTCATATCAACAGCCCTAAATATGGAATTGTTGACTTCTTTAAGCTCAATCCTGATTCTGAAATTGATTATTTCTTTAAAAGAAATGGTCGTGATATTCCCATCTATAAGCTATCAAAAATTGCAGGGACAATTATTAGTAAAAATAATACAAAAGCAACAATTACTATTTTAACAACCAATGGAGTTGTAAATGTTAAATTTAGCAAAGAATATTATGCAATGTTCAACAGACAGCTTTCAGAAGTTCAAGAAGATGGAAGTAAAAAAATTATGGAAAAAGGTTGGTTCACAAGAGGTATAAAAGTACTTGTGACAGGCTATCGCAGAGAAGATACTTTTGTTGCTAAAACTTACAAAAGTACAAATGCACATCAATTATATAAAATTATAGAAGTAAAAGATAAAGATATTATTTTAGAGCATGAAAGGATGGATCAAATAGCATGATTAAAGATTCTGGAGGAAGAACAACATTTGAATCTGGCGCGGTAAGAGATATGCAGGGCGGCAAGGGCGATATGCTTTCCGTCCCCTGGGCGGCGATGCTTCGCGTGTCTAAGCATTATGAAGAGGGCGCAAAAAAATATGGAAGATTTAATTATTTAAAAGGGATTCCATTAAGTTCTTTTATCGATTCTGCGCTTAGGCATATGGCAAAATATGTGGCGGGATGGGACGATGAAGATCATCTAGCTGCCGCCGCATTTAATATTTTAGGGGCAATTCAGATGGAAGAGCATAATCCGGATATGTGTGATCTCTCGTGGCGAGAAGGGAAAAGAAGCTTCCGCTATGAGCCTGAGGACAAGAACAGTTAATTTATATAAGATAAATTTAATATATATAGTAACCTAAAAATATTTTAACTAATTAGGAGGGCTATTAAATGAAAGTTATAAAACGTGATGGAGTACTTCAAGAATTCAATTCAGATAAAATTAAAAATGCTATTCTTAAAGCATTTTTAGCAGTCGATGGTAATATTTCTGACTATGCAGAATTAAAAGCTGAAAATATAGCTAATTATATTGAAGGCTATTGTGAAGACGAAGAGACTCCTGTATCAATAGAAGAAATTCAAGACTTGGTTGAAAATGGACTTATGGCAACAAAAAGGAAAGATGTTGCTAAAGCCTATATAGAGTATAGGAAAGAACGCACTTATGCTCGTGAAAACACAATCGAAAAAACAGTCGATGAAATTGTACATGGGATAAATGAATATTGGAATGGAGAAAATTCTAATAAAAACCCCAAACTAGCCACAACTCAAAGGGACTATATTGCAGGTGCAGTTTCTACAGATATTACAAGACGTAGATTGTTGCCAAAAGATGTGGTTGAAGCGCACGACCAAGGTATTCTTCATTTCCATGACGCTGATTATTTTATTCAATCAATTCACAATTGCGATTTAATCAATCTAGAAGATATGCTGCAAAATGGAACAGTTATTAGTGAAACTGCAATTGATAAACCTCATAAATTTTCAACAGCATGCAATATTGCAACACAAATCATTGCGCAGGTCGCAAGCTCACAGTACGGTAAATAAATTGTCTGCCGTATTAAAACCTCTCTAATTGCTGGAAACTCCTTAGAGCCTTAAATACTACAACGTAAAGGAAACTTAGCCGTGAAAGTGTAAAAAATTTAAGGATTGGACAATCAGCAGCGAAGTTATTATTAATGATAAATTTTATAAATAAGATTAATGCAAAATAAACACAGAAAGGACAACATGGAAAAAAATATCATTTTAAACAATCAGCATACAGACTTTTGGCTAGAGGACACTGGCCGTTTAAGAAATGCAAAAACTCGCAGATGGCTTAAAGGCGGAATAAATAAAGGATACCATTTTTATTCTTTATATTTCAAAGGAAAACAATACATTTTATATACTCATCGCATTGTTGCAGAATATTTTATTGAAAATGACAATATAAACGAAAAAACTATTGTTCATCATATAGATGGAAATAAATTAAACAATAATTATTTAAATTTATAGTGGGTATCTCCTTCTTCGCATAATCAAACAATCAAAGATTTAAAACAAACAAACTTAAATAGAGAACCTCAAAAAAAAATCATTAACTTAGAAGATTATGGAGAAATAGCCCAATTTAGAAATACTCCTTATTATGCGACAAAAGATGGTAAAATTTTAAATATGGAAAAACGTATTGAATTAAAATTGTCTCCAAGTGGAAATTATTTACGCTTTAATGCTGCGTATGGATTAAATAAAAAATTTTTAGTTCATCGAGTTGTTTGGGAGGCCTTTAATGGAGAGATTCCCAATCAAATGGACATAGATCATATAGATAACAATCCGATGAATAATAAATTAGAAAATTTACAAATGTTATCACATGGTGACAATTTAAAAAAACGAAACATTAATTATTCTTATGCTGTTAATAATTTTAATCATTAATAATAAAACGTTCATCGACTATTATGTAGCGCAAGCGAAACGGGAGGCTTCTATTAAACAAACAATAGAATGAAGATATAGTCAGCCCTATTTTGAAAAATATAGGAATTATTGGGACAGTCAATCTCCTTAGCGCACCTAGCTCCTTTTGTTAAAGACACTCGAGAAAAATTTAAAAAAGACTTCCCTGAACTTTCTCAAGAGGCAATAGAAAAAATGGTTCAAATGGACATTGAAGCCGGAGTTCAAACTCTTCAATATCAAATTGTTACCTTAATGACAACAAATGGACAGGCCCCTTTTATTAGTGTTTATATGTATATTAATGAAATTACAGATAAAGAGGGGCAGCAAGATTTGGCAAAAGTTATTGAAGAAGTATTAAAACAAAGAATTAAAGGCGTAAAGAATAGTAAAGGAGTATATATCACTCCTGCTTTCCCAAAATTAATTTATACTTTAACGGAAAACAATATTGCACAAGATAGCCAGTTCTTCTATTTAACCGAGCTAGCAGCTAAATGTACCGCCAAGCGAATGGTTCCTGATTATATTTCTGAAAAACAAATGCTAAAATTAAAGGGCGATGTTTATACCTGTATGGGATGCAGGAGCTTTTTAACACCAGATAGATTTACTGACGCGGGAATCGGAAATATTGCTAAAGCAAAAAATTATATTGCAGGCAAACACAAGTATTATGGTAGGTTTAATCAGGGTAGACAACTATGCCCCTCCATTGCGTGAGCAAGGGATGAAAACCGTATAAATTGCTGGAACGAGCCTAAAGCCTTGGATACTACAACATAAGTGGAAACGCTAAATGTGAATGTTACGAAAGTAGAAAAAAATACAAGGATGAGTTATGTTGAAAAACTAAAACTTATTAACAGTGGCCAATCAGCAGCCAAACCTTATGTTTATAGGGGAGGTTCAACGAGTATAATTACGGATGCTTTAATTTCTTTGGACAATTTTAACTATTTTATCTTTTCAATTTTTGATATTATATAGAAAATAATATCAAAGGAGAAAAATAAATGAATAAAGATATTTTAACTGAAACTGGATGTATTTATGTAATTCATAATATTATAACAAATAAATATTATGTAGGACAAACAAGATTAAGAAATCCTATTATACGTTGGAAAGATCATTATGATGAGGCATTTTTAAAAAATAATCAATATCATTTATATGCTTCAATGAGAAAATATGGAATTGAAAAATTCCAATTTCAAATTATTGAAGATGCGATTCTAATAGAAGAGTTAAATGATAAAGAAAAATATTATATTAATTTGTATGATAGCTATAATAATGGATATAACAATACCGCGGGAGGACAAGACGATTCTTGGCATACCAAATTAACAAAAATATAGGTTTTAGAAATTATTAATTTAATTCAAGAAAACATTTTGTCTTTTAATGATATTGCTAAAAAATATAATATCAATCCATCAACTGTTTCTGATATTAATCGCGGAGACACTTGGCATTTTGAGGAGTTTACTTATCCTATTGTAAATAAAAATAATAAGAAATATTTTACCGAACAAGAAATTCAAGATATTTATAGTAAACTTCGTCAAGGTATATCCGCCACAGCAATTGGCGCAATATATCAAGTATCAAGAGTTACAATTAATAATATTAATAATGGAAAAATTTATATACATAATGATGTAGAATATCCAATTTATAAACCAATTAACTCTGCTAAACGTTTAGAAGTAAATCAAATTCAAGACGTAATTAATGAATTACTAAATACTTCTTTGAGTTATACACAAATTGGTGAAAAATTAGGCATAGGAAGAAAAACAGTTTCAAACATAGATCAAGGAAAAGGATATATAAATATTATAAAACAATTAGGATATACAACTTTTCCTATTCGAAGAAAATAAAGTATATGGTGTACTCTAGCTTATATAGAAATATATAAGATAAATGGTAGTTACCTTAAATCTTGTGGACATTGCGTGCAGCTCTAATAAAGACTATAATGAATTTTGGAAAATATTTGAAGAGCGCATGGAGCTGTGCCATAAAGCTCTACAATATAGACATAAACAACTGTTAGGAACAAAATCTGATATTGCTCCTATTCTATGGCAAAATGGCGCATTAGCCAGACTTGAAAAGGGTGAAACTATTGACGCGCTTTTGTATAACGGCTATTCAACAATTTCTTTAGGATATGCCGGTCTTTATGAGTGCGTAAAATATATGACGGGACACTCTCATACCGATGAAGAAGCAAAACCTTTTGCTCTTGAAATTATGCAATTTATGAACAACAAATGTAAGATTTGGAAATTACAAGAAAATATTGATTATTCAGTCTATGGGACCCCCATTGAATCTGTTACATATAAATTTGCTAAATCTTTACAAAAACGCTTTGGGAAAATTCCGGATGTTACTGACCACGATTACATAACAAATTCTTATCATGTAAATGTAAGAGAAAAAATTGATGCTTTTACGAAATTACAATTTGAAAGTGAATTTCAAGCACTTTCTCCCGGCGGAGCAATTTCATATGTAGAAGTGCCTAATATGCAAAATAATATTCCGGCTGTTATTACTTTATTGCAATTTATTTATGATAATATTATGTACGCAGAATTAAATACTAAATCTGACTATTGTCAAAAATGCGGCTTTGATGGAGAAATTGAAATAAAAGGAACAACAGGAAAGTATTATTGGGAATGCCCTAATTGCGGGAACACCGATCAATCAACTTTAAACGTTGCCAGAAGAACTTGTGGATATATAGGCACAAACTTCTGGAATCAAGGTCGAACAGAAGAAATTAAAGAAAGAGTACTACATTTAGAATAAAGAATATAAAAGGAGGAAGGTTTATGAGTCATAGATATGCTAAGTTAATGAAAAATGACATTGTTGATGGATAGAATGTATGCGTATCCCTATGGGTTCAAGGTTGCAACTGGAAATGCCCAGGCTGTCATAACCCAGAAACCTGGGATTTTGACGGCGGAGACCCCCTTCCTCTTGATATAAGAGGACAAATTATTAAAGCCATTTGTGCAAACGGTATTACAAGAAACTTTTCGGTTTTAGGTGGAGAACCATTATGCCCAGAAAACAGAGAAGAAGTAAATAAGATTATAATGGGAGTGCGAACTGCTTTCCCGCAAATTAAAATTTTTGTATGGACTGGATATACAATAGAAGAACTAAAAGCAGAAAATGATTCATCTATTAATACGATCCTATCAAATATTAATGTTCTTATAGATGGACGATATATAGAAGCGGAACGGGACATCACCTTGCCTCTCCGCGGCAGTAAAAATCAAAGAATTTTATATAAAGATATTGATTTTTAATAAAAATTTTGTTATAATATAATAAAGGAAAGATATATGAATAATAATGAATTTTCAATGGGAACTCTTTATGATGCAAATAAGAATCTTATGAAAAAAGAGAAACCCATGACCGCAAAAGAAATAGATAAAATTAGACCTCAATTAGAAGCGTGGTTTAATTGGCATTTAGATAGCTATGCAATGCTTTTATGCAGAGAACGCTATGATTTTACAGTTTTTCACCTCTATGTCCAAGGAAATAGAAATCCTCCTGAAATAGCTGTACAAGAGTTAATTGAGCTATTAAAGGAAAGAGGCTCTATTCTTTCAATGGATGAAGATGTTGAGCAAAAAGCATGGGAAATCTGGATAAAAATTAATGAAGAGCCTTTTGCATATTATCTCTTCAATTGTGATGATTGGGTTATTGAATGCTAAAAAGGGGTGTAATTATGAAGACGTTACTTGGAATGATTAATCCTTTTGATTTGAATCAAAAATTTTTTGTCTATGAAAGTGGAAATAAAATAGATAATTTCACTACTACAATAGATTAGTTAGCAGATAATGTTTTATTATATACAAAAAAATATGATATACAAGAAGTTACTCTTTCTGGTTCCCGCCACTTTTTAGAAGGAATCACAAGAGAGATTCAAGAGCAAGAAATAAAAAATTATTCAACAAACAAATTAATTTTTAATTATATTTAAAGGAGACTTATATGGGATATTTAGTAAGTACAACCGAAGTTTATCGGGTTAATAGTGAGGCGGCAGCCGTTGCAATGATTGAGGAAGCTAAGAAAGATTCCTCTTACATTCTAAGCAAATATACAAGCGAGCATAAAGAAGTTAAAGCAAAAGGCGAAATTGTTGATGAATATTACAAGGTGACTTTAACAAAACTTTTTAACAATATTAAGGAGCCCGATACCCAGTATAATATTGAATATGAGGTGGTTTAATGAATATTCCTGTTAAGGTTCTTAATGCGCGGGCGCACCTGCCTATACGTGGTAGCGAATTTGCTGCAGGATATGATCTTTATGCAGCAATCGAGCATCCGGTTCTTATCCGACCTCATGAAACAGAAAAGATTGGAACTGGACTTTCCTTTGAATTACCTGAAAATACATTTGCCGCTATTTTTGCTCGTTCAGGGCTTGCGACTAAAAAAGGTCTAAGACCCGCGAATTGTGTAGGGATTTGTGACAGCGATTATAGGGGAGAGTACCTAGTTGCCGTACATAACGATAGCGAACTCACTCAAATGATTGAACCGGGTGAACGAATTGCACAAATGATTTTAATGCCTTTTATTCCAATGGAATTTACAGAATTTGAAAGCCTCTCCAACACAGAACGAGATAATGGTGGCTTTGGGAGCACTGGCGAAAAATAATAAAAAAATAAAGGGGACAGTTAAATTAATAACTGTCCCCTCTTTTTTATTGCACTGGCTGATTTGTTATAATATTTCTTCCACCATTCGCATATCGTGCGAAATCAACAACAGCTTTAAACTTCTCTGGGTTAAACTCCTCTACCATTTTAGCTGCGGCCTCCGCATTCTTAGGCAAATTAGCAACAACATTATGTAATACACTCGCCGCACTTGAATGATATTTTAAATTATCTTCTTTGATAATTTCAATATTTCGCAGAAGTTCATTATATTCATCTTCTGGTAATACCTCAAAGAATTTCTCAAAGAACCCATTACTTTTTAATTGGTCATAAATTTTTAATTCATCTTCCTTTTGCTGTTCAGTAAAAGAAATATTTGTGTACATATATACTAAATATAATTCAAAATAAAGATTTAATTTAAATTCATTATAAACCCCCTATTCTAAGGCATTCTGTAATGCTACCATAATTAAATCATATTTATCTTGTGCAGGAAGATATTGTAAAACCTCTATCTGTTGTCCTGCAAAATCAAAAGTTTTAACAGAAGCATCTGTCTTTAACTTCATTTTTGTGAAATATGCTTTCATTCTTATTCTCCTTTTATCTCGTTATTATGCTTCATTATAAGTATAATAAAATTTTTTTATTTTGTCAAATTCCCGCAGCTATATTTAAACGATTTATATGTAATTGTGCAGAAATAGTTGCCTTGTTAATTAAAGCATTAGTTTTATGAGAGCGCAATAAAGCCTTGTCATGATTTGCAGTTTTTTTAGCTCCATTCCATGATTGACGCTAATTTATAATTTTGTCTCTACCCTAAATATGCAATAATATTGGTTGACCTTTATTTTCTGATGACTTTGAAGCATAAAATGTTGCATCTGATGTTACATATTTTACTATATCCCACATGCTAATTAATGTACCATTTGCAAATAGAAACTGAGAAAAATCATTTCCTCCAGCGGTGGCAAATAAGTTTAAAATTCTATGTTTTAAAATAAAATTATTTAAATAATTTTGATATTGAGTCCATGTCATTAAATTATAAAAGATATAACGATGCTAACTACTTGGAAAAATCTATTCAAAAGCCTGCTTTAAAGTTCCTCCCGAACCAGATTCAATTATTATTTCTTCACCTTCGCCTACTAACGGACTAGTTGCATAAAATTTATTACTTATTCCTAATCGAAGTCTAATTTCATCAAGCGATCCCTAAACTGTAAAAGAAAAATTATTATCTCGAATATCTGTTTTACCAGTAACTCCGCCTTTCTAAGCAATCTGTGATCCGACAACCTAAACGCCGCGTATTTGATCTGTTATAATGTCTCGCGTATCTTTATAGGCTTTTTGTAGTGAGACTTGCGTTATTTTCTAGCCCAATCCAGTGCTGACTAAGTTATTTGAAATAAGTGTACCCAATCCTCTTGTACTTATCGGGCGCACTTTTTTCTATGTGCTTGTTTTAAATTTATTTGTTTGTAAAACATAAGCAAAATTCTATAAATATTTAGTAATTGTCGATACCTGCTAAGCCGTAATTCTCCAACTTTGGTTTGTTGCATTCGTAATCTAGTCTTGTAAAACCTTACCAATTTCTTGTCGCGTCTTTGCTTGTTTTGTTTGTGCTAGCGTATTAGATAAAATGCTTATAAGGGTTTGTTTTGCCCCCACGCCAGGAATCTCTAATAGTTTAACAGCATTCTAGATTATTGTTAATATATCTTTAATTTCCTGAATGCCATTTGAGTTATTATTAATATCAGCGATAGATGCTAAATCAACTTTTGTAATTTTACTTAATTCATTATGCATTTGTGCATACGCTTCTGTTTGTAAGAGCTCCCGTAATTTTGAACCTATTGCTGCATTAATTTCGTCAACAAGCTCATTTTCATTTAAATCTGCAACTTGTCCTAAAGCATCAACACTATTATTTGCCGCTTTAATGCTTTGCTGCAATAAATTCTTATATTTTGCCTGTATTTGATTTATAGTATTATCAAGATGCCCTTGTACATAGGCTTCTACATTTTCTATTGAGGCTTTTGATAAATTTCCAATATTTTTTTGATGATAATGTATATAATACCCATTATCAATTAAATATGGTTCTGACATATTTTACCCCCTTCCCGCACCTAACAAAAAAATGGGAGAAGTTAAAAAACTTCTCCCATTATTTAACTTAAGGTTTAACATAAATACCTAAGTCATTATCATCATCGTCATCTAAATTATCAAAAGAGTCGAAGATGTCGTCTTGAGGAACCCCCCAGATACCATTCTCATCGTCTAGCGGGACCCAGATGCCTAGCGTTCTCAGAGAAGTGAGATCTGAGGGGTTAATTACCCCTAGGAGCTACTTGCCTCGTCGTCCTCGCCATCATCTGCAGGGCCATCGACGGAATCCTCCGCGCTTACATCTTTAATGGTAAACCCAGTAGGATGCGGGAACAGAGGTCTAACGTCGTCTTCAATCTACTCAGCATCGTCGACAATCTGGATTGCACACAGAACCTGATTTGTCTTATTGAAGTATGTATACACTTATCTTCAATACGAGTCGTTAATTCGTATCCGCCCTAAGGCTGCTGTATATTTCTACACAGGTGAGACTATATCTTCATCTTTTTATATGTTTTATAAAAAGAGACTTCCATTTCCACTCACTTGAGTGTACTCCCTTATGGGATAGTCGTTGAACTTTTCTCATAAATGAGACTTAGCTGCTGATTGTCCAATCTTTTTCATTGTCACTACCAAAATCAATAGTAGAAAAAGCTCTAAGGAGTTTCCAGCAATTAGAAAGTAATTGTTTTCTGCCACTCACGCAGCAGCCGAGCAATACTTTTTACCCGGGAACGCATCCATCGTAAAGGTGAATGTCAAATATCTTCTATATAGATCGTTACTTCTATATACGTTCTCTTACGAACTGCTCTATGTTTCCATAGAAGTTGAGACTATATCTTTACCCTCATCTTTTTTATGTTAGGGTATTTCCCATTTCCACTCACTTGAGTGTACTTCCTTACGGAATAGTCGTTGAACTTTTAACTTTGTCAAAGTCATTTAGCTGCGGATTTCCCAATCTTTTATGATTTTACCATACCTTAGTCATTACCTTTGCCATTGCTATATCACTATAACAACTTGGTTATAAAAGCTCTAAGGGGTTCCCCGCAATTAAGGAACTAATTTTTCATGCTTGTTTTCAAGCAGCCAAGCGCATTCGTTCACTTGGGTCACCAGACGCCGCCATTGAGAATGTAAAGTTAGACTGAATCTTAACATTCGGGAATGTAAGGTTGGCGGGCAGGTCTTTACCATCAGACTGACGTCTGAACAGAGTATCAGCCTCAACATAGTAATAACCACCGAACTTCTTCATGTCGATCTGAAGCTCAGTCACGGCCTTGCTGGGCTTAATAACATAATAGTCAACCATAACAGTCTCAAGACCCGCGGCAGTGGGAGTCATAAGATAATCTGTGTTATTCTTAGGATCGTTTTGGTCAGCAGTATTGATATAAACATCCTTATGCTTTTTATACATCACTTTGCCAGCGTAAGGAGCAAGAGCATCTTCATAAGCCTTATAACCCGTTGCATCATTAACGTTTGCTGTAACTTCGCTTGAAAGCCATCCCATATGAGTTACAAAGTCTGCATCATAATTAAGGCCAGTAATGGCATTATTATTGTCTCGATTATAAGAAGTATTAAAAATTGTCCATCCCTTATCAACTTCACCAGTTAAATCTCCATGCTCGTCAAGTTTAATAATATAAACTGGGGCAGTAGGACAAATTTTTTCAGTACCAGCAACAGCATCGGTTAAATCAATAGTAGACCATTCGATATAACCACTCTTATCAACCGTGTTGCCCCCAGAAGTAACTTGGCCATTTTCAAAAGTATCATTAGTAATAATGGCACGAGATGTCTGGTGGAAGTGAACTTTCTCATTTCCAAGACCTTTAACAACGCCAGCACCAGAAAGCATGGCAAAACTAACGGGAGAAAGCAGAGCATCTTCAACAGTAAACGTAAGAGTGCGCTCACCTTCCCAAGCAATTAATCTGGCATTACCACGACCACCGGTCGCATATACAGTGGTAGCCGCGCCTTCCATTGAAGAGGTTTTTGCGCTATCAATGTATAAAACAGGCTGACCGGCATTAAATACATGGTTGCCAATTTTCATTTTACTTTTCGCACGGAAAACTACATTTGCAATCTATCGGAGTCCGAACTTCATGTAAAAATCCTCCTTGTATTTTGTACAAAATATATTTATTTTTATTCAACTAGTGACGACCACCCATCATCCTATTCTTTTTCAGTGGTCGCTGCGTATAGGTCTTTAAGCCAGTCTTCAGGATCATCAAGACCTTCAGCACCCGCTATTTTATATTTAACCCACGCATCATAATTTAATTTTAAATTAAATCGTGTAAATTCATCTATTAGCTGATAGACAGTATAATTTAATAATTGATTTAAATCTTTTTTCTCACCTACCGCTAGAATAGACGCATATCGACTCAAAATAGCAATTTTATCATCAGCGCCTCCTTGATGATTCATCTAAGCTATTTTTTGTCTACCTTTTAAAATTTGCTATTCAATTCTTCGCCCTAAAGATCCCTGTGTATTATATTGTTTTTCTTTTGCTCCTCCAAAACAGAATATCTAATTAATTATTTCCTGTAATGAATCAAAATTTTCTTTATTAATCTCCGCAATTACTTCATTTGAAGCAGGATCTTTTAATCGAATAGCAGTTTTTTTCAATGATATTTTATTACGTGGAAAAAGCAAAGTGCAAAGAGATAAAACATTAACTTTTGCCTCTTTTGATTCTGCATTTTTTTCAGTTATCATTGACATTAATATATCAAAATTTGACCAATTCAATAAACTATTTTTGTCCTTAGAAGGCAAATTTTCTTTATTAAATTTTAATAGTTCGCAACCAAGCCAAAAACGTTTTTCTGTAATATAAGCAATTTCTTTTAATTTTGGTTGATGAATTGTTATTTTTGCTTCGGGAAAAGGAATGTCATTCCCTGATAAAAGCATAAGTTCATCCAACATTGTTTGGAATCCATTCATGACTACTTGGTAATACATCATCTGTACCATGTATGGCAGCATAGGACAATGTATATCCAGACAAGTTTTCGTCTAAAACCAATTCATTACAACCTAAAAATTGAAAAGTACCAATACCAGATAATCTACAATTATTTAAAATTCCATCTATATATCCACAGATTTTTAAAGGGCGTAACCTAAACCCACCTAAATCCCAATAGTCAGAATGACATAAAACATCTATAAAAACTTGACAATCTCTAAACTGCGGATTTGTCCTGTTCGTACTAAAATTGTCAAAAGAAAAGATCAAATAACTTTTTATCTCTTCATGTTCAGGCATTTTTACTTTAGGCTAAAATTTAATATAACCCTCTTCCCGCAATTTAACTAAAGACATATCTTTTATTCTTGATTTATAAATCTGACTAGATGTAGTATCTAAACAATCTTTGGTATTAAGAACTAATAATTTTTTTAACTAATCACTATATGGTTGGCTTTTTATAAACAATTTTTCTAAAATTGTTTGCAAGTCTTTTTCACATGATAAAAAAGACGATGTAAAATCAGTAGGCGCTAAAGCCAAATCTTTCTTCATATATAACTCCTTTTATCTCCTTACTGATTAAATGGGCTATACGGTAATACTCAAAACAACATCCTATTCTCCCTCACGGCGATAAATTAACTTAAACACTCCTAGCTCTCCAGAGAAAGTGAGCTCAATTATATCATTCTAAGAAACAAGATCTGCTTCGCGGCCGCCCTTGCGCATATACCAGTGGCCACCTTCCGCATTCACAATTGAGTATGTTGCAACACTATATTGACTTACCTTTAAAGGACCATCAATATAAGAGTTATATGGCTCAACATCAGGAGTTTGAGATTCTTCTTCTTGTTTTTTCTCAAGCTCTCTTTGTTCTTTAATCGTATTCTCAAAATACTCATCTAAAAACACTTGAATAATACCGTCTCCATAATAAGGATCAACACCAACCACCTGCCAAGTATTCCACTTGCCGCTTATTGGCTCTATCACCTTAATGGTTTCAAAGCGATGAAAATAATCAAAAGTATTATCATCCCTAGTAATATACATAACCAAAGAATAGTTTGGGGTATTCCATTCAATTCCTTGTTTTTGTGTCCATTCAATAGATGTCTATGTTGGTCCGCGAATATAAACCCAATATGGAACATCATTTACATATATCTGTTGATCACAACGCCGAATCTATGACCTAAAATAAGCGTTCTATCTTAAATACTATAAATAAACAAGCCAATGAGTGTTAGTTTCTTTCCACTAAAAAACATCACCGGGTTTTAATCCAATTTCTTCTTCATACTAAGAGGTTTTTCCTTTTATCTATGAATTTAAACAAATATCATAATAGGGAATAGATATAATTTTATTATCATAAGAAGGAGAATTTTTGTTAGGATTAATAAGACAACGAAACTATCTTCCATCATTTAAAATTGCGGTTTCCGCTTGATAAGAATAAAGCAACGCCCTTTTTAATGTTCTTAGTTTATCCTGAATCATTCTCTACTATTGTTTAATTCCGCCATGATAGCCCAGTCTTTTGCTTAAGGTTTCTAATGACATATCTTACTCCTTAAACTATTTAATAGACCAAGACATTCAAAAATTGTTCTCCTATACAAGAGAAAATCCTATTCTGTGGTTAATAAATACAGACCCTATAATTTACTTAATAAAGGAAGATACAAATCTGCTTTATCAATCATTAATCTTTGCATTCCGGATAATTCCTACATTATAGTTTCTAATGGCTTTTCCCACTAGAATCCTTCTTCTCTACTAGGAAGAAGTTTATAAATTTGATTTATCAATATTTGTATTCTAGCGTCTATTGCAGTATTATCTATCTATATATCATACTTTAAAATCACTATTATTCCTCCCTACTAATTGGAGTCATAATAAGATCAAAAGTAGAACGCATAATACCCTTGCTATCTTTTTTTCTTCTTTTATATAAGCGCTGTAAGTGGAATCCCAACCGCTCATAATCTTTTTTCATCTGCAACAGCTTGGACATGTGATTGGCCTGGCTGGTGAATTTGAAATCTGCTAATTGTTATCCTAAAAGTTTTTTATCTTTTAGCTCTTGCACTTACTTATTCGTGCAAGTTCGGCATATCTTTTTATCCTTGTGGGATATTTAGGCTCGTGGGAGCTATTCTCTTAAGGCAAAATATTTTTCTTTTTTTCTTGGTAGCGCTAGGTAATCATTATTATAAAACGCAGAACCAAGAATCGCACTATCTTGTTTACCATACTTAAGACAATAGACATTATGATCTGGCAGAATCGCTCCGCCCATAAGATCTAGTCTTTTGGCTAAATATTCTTTAACTTCATTTAGAAAATCTTTACTAGCACTTGTTAATCCCATAACTAAAGATCCTCTTTTTTCATATAAACAACCATCTCCATCCCAATAACCTCGTAAATAATCTAACCAATACTACTACTATAACTTTTCTGGAAGATGTTCTATTTTATAAGTTTTAGCATTAACAACTCCATATGACTCAATTTTTTTTCGTAACTAATATGAAGTAAAAGCCATTGTTGAATTTTCATATCCCTATGTAGATACATATTGATGAATTGGTCCTGTAAAATTCAACTATTGTTTAATTAATTCTAAACAATCTTCATCTTTTCTCTGTAGAGTCAAAACAACACGATTTTTAGCCCCTGCGGTTATAGGTAAATAACCGTCCGCCGCCAATAAGCCAACTATCCAAGCCCCATTATGACTTTGAAAATTGTAATTATCATTAATTGAATATTTGCGTAAATCAGGCATGACTTTAACCTGTGCAGACTCTTGTACAGTGCGAATATGAACTCCATTATCAATTAAAATCGAACGAACTTTATCAAATGAAAAAGAGGTATTCAATAACTCTACAATTTTTTCAAGCCCATATCCTCGATTGTACAAATCAATAATTTCATTCTGCAATTCTTGTGGAACTTCCATTTTATATCTACCAACTTTTGCTTCTGTAAAATTCCTTATATGAATATTGTTTTCTTGTAAAACTCGTTTTACTATTGTTGCCCCATAATTAATACCTTGAGCTTTTAATTCATGGGAAACTTTTTCAATACCATATTGTTTATTAACATACAGATCAATAATGATAGCTTGCTATTCTTGTGGAATAATTTTTTTATTTGCCATTTAAGTTTTATCCTCCTATGCTCTGCGCGTGTTATTGCTTTTAAACAATAACTTCCGCTCGGGTTAGCATTTCAGCTTTCCCGGTTTTCCTAAAATTATTATAATTATTTTGTAATTATGCTTGGGCCAGATTTGACCCAGAGTATTTCATGCGTGTATTCTAGACACTAGCCAGTTGTTGAGATAGCCACTCTACTACCATATACGTACTTATAATATTAATCTACTAATGAGTAAGTTCATTATTAAAAGCGCCTTCATTATAAAGGATAGCAATAACATCTTGATAATCACTCTCAACTCCATTATAAATATGCTAATCAATAGCAGTAGTTAAAGAATAATCAGTTAAATCTATCCGAGGAAACTCAAAATACTCAATAGCAGATCTTAAAAGCTACTCTAACATCCGGTAAGTATCCAATTCAGTGAGTTCCATATACATATCATCAGTAGTCTTTGAAAGAAAGGAATCATAAACAAGAGCAAAAGCAGTATTCATCTTTTCTCCCTCCCTTCTTTAAATATTATCCTTTATTTTCAGGAACGTAACGTCTTCCTGTTGCGGCAGGGGCATCCGCCTTCACTCTGCGGGCGGTTTTTTCGTCCTTAACCTAGGCTTCCGCTTTTTCTGTATCTCCATCAAATTTTGTATTTTTAATTTCAATCATTTTTGAAACATCAAAATTTAATTTTTCTTTAAGGGCGTCTCTTTTAGAAACGTCATTAAGAGGAAGTTCGACTGCAAATTTCTTAATCATATCATGAATAACACTTGGTGCAAAGTCTAAACAATCTAAAAATTCATCTAAGCTACCCGACGTTAAAAGCCTTTTAACATCAGCCTCAGAATAATAATATTCAGGTTCGGGCTGTTTATGAAGAAGGGCATTCGCAACTTCTCTGCTGCCAATTTCCAGATAATCTTTTAAAATTACCTCGCCGCCCGGAAGGTATGATAACTTTTCTAGCTCCTCATATGTGACCTCTTTTGTTTCATTAGGGAAAAAATCTCTATGAATACCAAGATCTGGAACATCATAACCAACTATGCCAGAATATTTATTAATAATTTTAATTAAAGCAGTTTTTTCCATTTGTATCTCCTTTTATCTCCTTATATAAAAAATATGGGGAGAATATTATATTTAATTCTCCCCATTTAATCATTATCAGAACGCAGTGGTCAGAGTGGTATTTCTATAAACACAAATACCCGGATTTACGAGATAGGTAGCAACACCAAACTTCTGATAGGTCTGAAGTTCAGTAGACCAATCTCTGTTATCAAAGCTCTTAACCTGAGCGCCGCCCTCAAAGGCAACCTTAACAGGCTTCTCAGCACCAGTAGGAATGATCCAAGCATAAGAAGGATCAAGAACCTTGGTCGCGCCAGTAGCAGTGATGTCTTCAAAAGACTGAGGAAGAATAATCACGTTATGGCCCTTATAAGTAGTAAAGTAGCCATTATTCCAAATTTCATCCTTCATTCTATCAGACCACATATTGTTGGCGGTAGACGGAAGCATGGTCGCCGCAAACTCAAATGTACAATAAATTGTAGACTTACCATAAGCATCAGCATAGGTCAGAAGTTTATCCATCTGAGCCTCATTGAAGCTGGTCTGAATGGACTTTTGAATGGCGGGCAGGTTGTTGACCATAGCCATGAGAGCTTTAGCGATTTCCTTATAAACCGCCTCATCCATACCCTCAAGAACAACACTATAATAATCATTCATGGTCATGCGGCCATCGAGGAGCTCTTCCCACTCCACTCTAGCAGCTCCGCCGTACGCAGCCGTAGGAACTTCAATCTCGTATCCATCGAGCTTGAACACTTCATATCTACCAGCAAGGCCGACGCGAGTCACAAACTGCTTCGCACGCCTCTTAGAAGCCTCACTAATTCTGGTCTTATAAATAGGCTTAACACCCTGAGCGAAAGTGCGGACGTCCGCAAACTGACCATAAGTGCTAAGGACCTTCTGAGGAATTACCTCACTAAGACCAACTTCCATTAATGTATAAATTAAATTCTTGTTTTCTCTGAAATCCTGCGGAGTCTTGCCGAGTTCATTCAGTTCTTTAATAAAAGTTTTATTCAGAGCATCCGCTGACAGGCTCTCCCCATTAAAACTGTATGCAACAGAAGGATTTAATGAAGCCTTAGCATTGGCTCTAGCTAATTCGATAAGCTGATTTCTTTCTAATGCCATCTTTCGTTTCCTCCTTCTTACTGAACTCTCTGTAATTTGACGCCAGGCTGACCATCAGGCATCGTATATTCCTTAACAACTTGCCAAGCCATTGCGGGAGCCGCAGGCTTAGAACCGGCCTTGGTCAGGAAGCCAGTTGCACTAACTTCAACATAATCACCAACTGCAAGAGAAGCCGTACCAACAGTAGCAGAATCAGATGTATTAGCAACATCAAAAGTGTTAGTGGTCATAATATCACCAACATATGTTCTAATAAGACGAGGATACAGCTTACCATCTGAAAAATCAGTTGTCTTATACACGAAATGCTTCGCGCTCTGCTTTCTTTCATCATAGAGCTTGGTCTCATTATACACAAGCATCCATTCAACATCACCAGTAAAATTCACTTCGCCAGTAGCATAATCATACTTAGCAAACTGTCCCTGCTCAAGCTGAGTGATGGAAGCATTGGCAGGTAACTGGGCATAAATCTGACCCGTAACGATACCAGACAGGTGGTTAGGTTCGACCTGACCAAATCCTTGTCTTGAAACTGTAATAGCCATTCGATATATTCCTCCTAAATTAACTATTCTTTTGCTCTTCCATGACAGCTCTTACCCACTCTGGTAAATTACTGATGTCAGAGTTTAAACTATATGTAGAAACATCTTCTTCTGCGTTTCCCGCATTTTGTGTTTCATCATTGTTTTCTTTTGTAAAATTAATTTTTTTATCAAAACAAATAACAGATAACTTTGCCTTTATATCGGCTAAAGAATATTTCTCTTTATTTGTAATAACATCTGCTTTATCCTCATCGGAAAGCATATAAAATTCAGCGATAAGAGCATCCTTTTCTTTGTTATCGACGCCCTTCTTGAATTCTACCAGTTCAGTATATTTGGCATTTAAAGATTCATAAGCTGTTTTCAGCTCTTCAATCTCTTTCAATAGCTCAAAATGATCTGGCGCGGCAGGGGCAGCTTCCTCGGGGGCGTTATCTCCCTCTTCTTCTGAGCTCTCCGCCTCGTTCACAGACTCTGTGTTCTCAATTTCAGTCTCACTCTCTTCATTGGAGACTTCGTTCTCAACGGCTTCTTCTTCTGCCGCGGAAAATTCAGTATTTACTTCTTCATTCTCCATTTCGGGAGTGGTCTTGGGATCATCCATATGCTGACCTCCTTCTTCTAAAACATTTCTTAAATCTTGCAGCATACTATATAAAGTATGCTTGAAATCGTCGTCCAAACTAAATCTTGAACTAACGTCCGGAGACTTAATCGAACTACCTTCGAAGCAAGGCTCAACATCGTCCCCTAAAATACATAACTTTGACATTATTGCATCATTGATAATAAAGAATTCCATTTGTGTTTTTGGGTCATATTCCCATGAACCCTTTAAGGTTTCAGGGTCTAACTCCATAGAATGCGGCTTGCCGCTTTCTGTAGTGACACTCTTAGCCTCTTTGTATTGTCCATCCCAGATATACCCTGTTGTCATTAAATATGTTCTTATAACAACATTTCCAAAAGCATCTGTGTCTTCAAAATCTTGAAACCACACTTCTGCATCTGGGGAAACAAAACCATAAGGCTTTGTTAAACATTCAAAATGAATTCCCTAATCATCAATAGTGACTTTTTCTCCATGGTCCGTAAAATCTTCTTTGTTCTCTCGATAATAACCAACAATGGGGGCTCCGCGGAGTGTTTTCCCAATCTCCGTAGCAACTTCTTTTGTAATGAAACTTCTATTTCTGTTTTGTCCAATATAAAAAACTTTAATTTCACATTTGGACATTAAGGGGTTAATATCTAAAGGTTGAAGATTTAAAAACTATGGAGAACTAATAGTTGCAACGGATTGGTGCATAATAATATTTCTCCTTTCAAGCCTCTCATTTATTATTAAAAAAAGCAAAGACAATTTAGAAAGGCTCGTCCAAAAATTTTTAACTCATTGACTACTGATTTTGAATTGTTTTTGTTGATTTTTCATCGTCTGATTTCTCAGGCCTTCCCGCCCCAGTCTTATCTAATACATCTGCATTCATGGTACTAGACATAAGCGGAGGAATAAAGACATGAACTAGGTCTAAAATATCATTCTCAAAATATGCTGTCGCCAATACAGAGCTTTGTAACTGTCCAAGCGCCACTTGAGGCAACATTTTAGAATAACCTAATTGAGTGTGTTCTTTATATTGTTTCGCTAAATCTTTATAATTATAGATAGTAGTTGGCAATATTTGTACTCTATAATATTGTTTCTTTGTATTAAAAGGCAACACTAAAAGATTTAAAAACGTTTCAAATTGTTGAATTAAATTCCAAAGGGACGCTTCATCATTTAAGATAGATTTTTCAAGAGCAAGATTTCCATCTGTATTAAATTGCATCTGTGAAACGCCAGCCTCATTATAAACTGTACGCTAAACTCTCTACAAGTTATCCGATGCATTAGCAGCATTCCTATCTGACATGTCTGCCACTTCAACCTAAGCAAAAGTAGTCAATACATCAACACCCACCGCTTTAGAAAGCATATTAACTGCATTGTTATGTAGTTGCTGTGCTTCATCAACATCAAATACGAGATCTCCATTTTTATCAATAGGCATCTTCTGAATAATGATTTTTAACAACTACTGTTGCATTTTCTTTCTATCTAATCCTTGAGCATCATTCAGATCTATAATTGCAGGAATAACTGACATAAAAGGTGGAAAATCTTCTCCGTTAAGATTAAACTTGATTGCGGCGCCGGTCTTTAAAAAATACCAGCCGCTTTGTTCTCCGGGGAATTCTGCCGCAAGTTTATTTTGTTTGTATAGCTTATATGCCTTTTTAAATTCTTCTGGAAAAACCTCCAAAACCCGCATCCGCTCTTCAATACTAGAAAAGGCATCATCAAAATAGCGCATATTAAACTATACAATAGGCAAGCCATTCAACGTAAAGCGAGAGCGGCAATAGTGAACAGGTAACTATTGAATAAAAATTTTATTCTTGCCTTTTGAAATGATGTACCCATAATAGCATCCATTTCTCATGACCTTCAAAGCAACCTATCCAAAAAACCGTTTGATCTCAAAATTGTCAAGATAAGCTAAAACCGCATTAAAGCCACTTAAAACTTTATCTTTTTTATCCTCGGACGCGGCTTCCTCATTAGCAGAATAGTATGGAGTTACCAGCCAATCATATCGATACATATAAGCCATATATCTACATAACCGTTGATAAATACCACTAACTTTATAAAAAAGATTTGAAATTTCTCTCATTCTATCATAATCGCATTGCCACAATGAACGCAATACATCTTCTTTTGATATTGGTCTTGTGCTTGATTTTTGCCAGTCTCCTAAACGGAAAATTGCATCTGCTAAGGATTTAATTCCTCTATTCATTTTTGAAAAATCAGTCGGAGAAAACTCTTCTTCTTTTTCAATAGGCATATAAAAACCTTTGGCTTTAATTTTCTACATCCTATTAACCAAAATGTTTACCTCTCCTTCTGCTTATTACCAACCATAGGCGGCCTTCATAATATAATCATAATTTACTCTACTTTCATCCCAATAGGGAATAAGTACTAATTTAATATCATGCTTTTGACAATACTATCTTTTTTTCATATCATTATATTGTTGTTTTCTTAATCCACTAAGACCACCGAATTTACTCTTTGCCTAATAATGTTGAATTCCCTGAAATTCAATCAAAAATTCTAATTCATGATCATCATTAAAAACAGCAAAATCAAAACGTAGCGGCCGCCCATTGTTGCTTACGAGATCTTGGAAAGAATATTCTTCTGTGAACTCTAATCCAGATTCTTGTAGAATCTAAAAAATCTTTAATTCACCTCTCGATGCCTTCATAATAATATCCCTTCCTTTCTACTTATATATAAAAAATTAAATAATCATTTTAACAAGTTTTGTCCTTAATTTCTTGTAGTAAAAAATAAAAAATCTGAAATATTACGTGACTTTTTTTTCTTACTCATTTCTTCTTCATACTTAATGTAATACAAACCATAAACAAGAGCAGAAACCTTATCTTTTTTTATACTTCTATTACTTTGTTTTAAAATAATATTTACACCTTCATTCTCAGATATTAAATTCAAGAGCTGCTATCTAAGAATTGAAGTTTGTGTAAAAGGTCTTAAGTATTCATTTCTTTGATCTACTGTCATATTTTGCCCTAATTTTGTAGACATTAATTTTGTTTTTGCTAAACTTTCATCAATTAAAAATCTAATCTTCCCGCTATACATTTGCGTTTGTGCATATGTATATGCCTACGTGTTGATGGGAGCATTAGCTTTAATTAAATATAAAATATCTCTTTCAGTCTATGAAGTAATATACTGTTTATAATCTGGATATTCATCTGTGTTATAAACTCCAAGCGGAGGCAGAGTCTCTCCTTCGTCTGTCTATTGTGTTTTGATTAAGAAGTCAATCAAACCAACACCTAGACCTGTAGCGTCTATCGCAATCCGCCTTGGATTATATTTGTAAAACAAACGCTTAATATGAATACTTTGTGACTAGAAATGTTCTGCTTCAAAACTATATATATTTACAAGAGTTTTTATTGCGGCACCTTGCGGCTGCGGGGTAACCTTAAAAACACAGACCTCAGTCGTACCATTTTTGTTCCATATAAGTCGTTAATTTATATGCGTTCTCTTATGAACTGCTATATGTTACCATATAGATCAGACTATATCTTTATTTATTTCTAAATATTTCCCGTTTCCATTCACTTGAATGTACTCTCTTCCGAGATAGTCGTTGAACCTTAACAAAAATTATAATCCTTTGTAAGCCATGCCCAACTTTTTTTTCTTTTTATATCAAAAATACAATATTTAGATACACCATATTTATTCCCAATTTGAGCAAGGCTATCTGTTCCAGATTTTAATAAATCACAAATTTCTAAAACGTCTTTTTCGGTTAATTTGACGCAGCCAGCATCCTATCCTCTTGCTTTTTTAGCTAAATTATTTTGGATAGCATGTTGCATATTTTCCATATTAGTTACCCACTATAAATTCATAATATTATTATTTTCTTTATTCCCATCTTTATGATTGACTTGTAGATTTAAACTGTTCTCAACAGGAGAAAAAGTTTCCATAACTAATCTATGTACCATAAAGAATTTTCTACCCTATGATGTCATCAGTCCAGCTCGCAAATATCCTTTTTGGATTTTTTGAATAGACACTTGATGCCATCCTTGATATGGACTCCAGACCGTTCCGTTCTAATCAATTCGATACTCTTGATTAAAAGTAATATTTGGATAACGAATAATTTTTGTATTTTCTAAATTTATCATAATAATAACTTCCTTTCTTTTTTGTTATTATATATGAAAATTGTGATAATTAATATATATAAAGTTGTCCAACTTTATATACAAAATTTTTGTTTTTGGCTGCTGATTATCCTATAATAAGGAAGTTCCAGCAATTAAAGAAATTTTACTTGGGCCTACATTTAACCCAACGCGGCCCACGTCCACCCCAAAAACGTAATAAGCATTTTTGGAAGATCTGCCGCTATATTCATACTAAGGTTGTAATAAAACTCTTTGCCGGTCAAACCTCTATGCAGAGAAAAATGCATTAGATACATCTCCCGACCAAATCGAGGCATACTACCGACTGAAAGCTTGATCATTAAACGTTCCCTGTAACTGTAACTGTTGAATAAAATCCTAGTCCAATAGACCAGATACAACTGGAGTTTTATAAGTTCCACCTAAGATCATATACTAATCAGGGTCTAAAATTGAATTAATTAGAGTCTAAATTAATTTCGCGTAGGCGAAGCTATTTTTCCACCCCGCGGTTGTTCCTAATACCGTTCCATACCTAGCGCTACCACAGTATGCGTTCTCTAATGAACTGCTATATGTTTCCATATAGAGCAGACTATATCTTCACCCTCTTTCAAGGGGGCCACCACTTCCGTTCGCTTGAACGTACTCCTTTTCAGGATAGTCGTTGAACCTTCTCTTTCGAGCTTGGCTGCTGATTGCCCTCGTTTTTACGTTAGGGTTTTCCAGCAATTCAATGGCTTACAATTATTTATTACTAAATAACGACACTATTTTTTAATGTATATCTGACTCTTATTAACATTTTCTTCTTTATGTCGAGTACCATCCGACAATCTTCTATCTACATTTGTTGTCAATCTTATCACGATTGGACTATATTATCAACTTGCAATTAAGTTGCGGTGCGCTTCGAGCCGTAGTCATATCGGCCCTATCTGGGCGTATTTCTCCTCCAGATAGTCTCTACACTTTCTCTCTTGAGCTCAGCACGGTCTCACTTCCGCCTAACCGTTAGCAGCTATTCGCTACACCCCTTGACCAAAGGGTTCACACCGTTCATTCATTAACTTGTCACCAAGTTATGTCCCACAACTATCAAAAGTCTAGGAATTATAATTTCATTAAGTATATCACCGTCAATGAGCACGCATTCCTACATTAAACCCAATTTGTTATCATAAAGGCTTTTTATCCTTTACTTCTCATAATTTCTTATAAGTTCGGCATATCTTTTCACTTTAAGTGTCGCGGCCTCTTGGATGGATTATATCTTTTCACCATCTATGCTCTGCCCCTGACCATGGTTCCCATAGCCTTCGGCTCGGATTAGCTTATCTTTCGACTTAGCCTTCCCGCTTAATTCCGCGATTTTACACGGGCAATTTCTATTGTTTAATTTCAAAAAAATGCGCTTTTGCCAAAAACATATGCTATTTTTACCCGTGCGTCTTTGGCCTCTAGATGACTGCTTCGCCGCCAATATGTCGATAGAAGAACCGTTCTTAAACACATATTTTACACTGTCTTTAGTCTTGCTCGATGCTCCACGCTCCCAGTTTATCTCATTACCAAGAGCTGGAAGTAAAGTACAAATCTACTCTACCTTTGCAATGGTGATTGAACTAGCCTGTTCTTTCAATAATGTTATCCTAAAGGTTTTTTATCCTCTAGATCTTATACTTGTTTTTGTATAAGCTCAGCGTACCTCTTCATCCTCACAAGAGGAGTTGCAGTCTCTTGGAAAAATTATTCTTTCGTCATTTTCTACGCGTTGCCCCTGACTAAACCTTTTACATTTTAGCCTTCGGTTCGGATCGGCATCTCAGCCTTCCCGCTTAATACTGCAATTTTCTTATACTAAATTACTTTAATATGGCGGCAATCAACTTACCGCCCGTAGTCACGAACAAATGCGAATTAGGGTAAAATATGCAACGTAACATTAGCGCCATCATAGACAAAAATGATTTACTATCTTAATATTCTATTAAGTTCGCAACACTTAATACGTTCTTTTATGAACTGCTTATAGTTTCCTATAAGAATAGACTATATCACACTTCTTTTTTAAGAAGCCCCTCCTTTTCGATTTAAGGGAATCTCACCCACCGCATTCACTTCGGCCCTACTCCTATTGCCTTTATTTATTATCCCCCGAAGGCTATTTCAGGATAGTCGTTGAGGTTTTATTTTATATATTTAAAATGGAACCCTCCATGACTTTTATTTATTCCTCGACACACCTTAGAAATGGTACTAGAATCTAAATTCAATTTTTTTGCCGCTTCCGCACATGAAGCAAAATTAGCAATATGCTAATCATTTAAAGACAGTTGTTCGACTGGTTTACAAGATGAATTTGTTTTTGTGCTATATAAAGCAAATTTTACATTTTCACTAAAAGTAACCATTCTTAGATTCTATAATCTATTATCTCTTTTATTTGCATTAATATGATCTATTACATATCCTTTTGGAACTACATCCATCTAATGAAAAGTAATATAAACTAAAATATGAACCATAAAATCAACTGTATTACCATGATTGCTTAATCTGACCTTCTCATAGCCAGAGACTAATGATGATTTTAGTAATAATAATGTATTATTATTTCTAACTCTACCCAAGTTTGAAACTGAATAATTTAAATTTTGAATTCTTTTCCATATTTCATTTGGCTAATCTTTTTCATAGTATTCTTTCTAACGACATTTTTTAATTAAGTTTTTGTCATAAGCATGAATCATATTCGCAGAATAATCAACCCACTCTAAATTATCAATATTATTATTTAGTTTATTGCCATCTTTATGATTTACAATAGGTAAATTATTTGGATTTTCTAAAAAAGATTCTGCAACTAAACGATGTGCATAAAGCATTGTTTTTTGGTTGTTTTTTGACAAACGATAATATTTATATCCATTTTCCCCAATAGAGCCTTTTAATAATTTATTTGTTGCTTTATTAATAACGTCTCCATTGTCATAAATATAATAATTGTCATAATTAGGAATTTTTTTAATCATATTGGATCCTCCTTTTATATAAAATACTTACTTGCTTATTCCCTTGATAAAATATTTTCTTCCGCAAAGGATTTCTAAATTATTTTATTTTAGGGTTCAAGCAATTAAAAGGGTTTGTCCAAAATTTAATAAATTTATTGGCGCAGCAAAACGCGCGGGGGAATGTACAATAGACATAACGATGACGCATAACACACCTAAGAAAAATTCTCTGGTAAGCATAAAACTTAAATGTGCTATCCTTACCTTTTATAAAATCTACAAAAACATCAGGATACTACCTAAAATATGCGATAAGATTTCTTAATCCATCTATATCTTTTGAAAGACGCTACTAAGAAATACCTAATTTTTTAAACTATTTATCATCAGACAATGCCAATAACTAAGTTAATTTCATGTTGGATTAACCCTCCTTCCTAAATACTCCTATCTTGCGGACTCTTCAGTCAATAGCTAATCATGTTCAACCATCGCTTTATGGCTGTCTTTATACTCTATATAATCCTAATCCTACAACTAGTTCACCATCTAACCCTTGGCCATTATAGCCTAGCTATCTCTCCGCATCGATTCCGCATTCCGCCGATCCTGAAGATATTTTTCAATCTATTGAGCTAAAGCCTTATCTTCATAAATTAAGTTTTTATTATATTCTTTTAAATCTAAAATAATTTTATCAATAAGATCTTGCGGCTACTTGCACTAATAACGCGGGATTGCTCCAGAATTAGCTTCAACATAATCGACAATAGCAGAAACTGAATCAAAATCACTACCTGCCTTATCTTTGTTCTGAGCCTCTGTACATGTTATTCTCATATTTCTATGAGCACTGACTATCTTTTACTTATTATAATAATAAGGATACCATTTCGAATTGCGTATCAATAGCAATCCTACGCTCCCGATTCGGAGCTAGTCGATACAGCTTCATCTAAAAAATAATAATTGTGATAAAGGACTTTATTATTTATCGCCTGTCTTAATCGATATGTGCTATTAGGAGATAAATTTAAAAAAATATTAGTTTCTCTTAAACTATTAAAAATATTTAACAAATTCCACTAAGAATCATACATATAAACTTTCTTTTTTTGTGGATTATTTAAACTAATTTTTTGCTTATGTTCCTATGACAAAGACTTTCCTAATTTAGCTAAACGCATTTTTTCTTTGGCCTAATCGCTATGATGACGTCCATACATAGGATGCTCTTCTCCATGAAATCCTTTCCCATAGAAAGGATTATTTTCTCCCTTCATTGCGTTTGAAAGTTTTTCTCGTCTTATTTTCTATTGTTCTTCTGAAAGACCAGCACATGGATTGCCACCTTGACCTCCACCAGATGCTATATTATAAAACATAGGATCTTTTACTGCATTAAAATGCTTTATCCATTTTTGTTCAGCCTCATTTAATTCACGCTGCGTCTAGCAGATTTCAAGAATCTCTTTAATGAAAGTCTATTTACCATATTTTTTAATAGCTCTTAAAATATAAACCCCACTACCTAGATAGTTATCATTTAACTATCCTCGATGCTGGCCAATATATTTCATATTATTAATTGTATTTGTTGTCATATAAACATATAGCATAATTGTTTTGTCCTTTATAATTGTATTATTTTTTATTAATGTTTGCCACGGGATTACCATATATTTCTACTTAGGCTTCCCCGTTAGCGCATATACTATGTCTTAAATGTATATACACCCCGCTGATAAACGGAAAGGTATTACACAGTCCACTTTTGAACTTCGCAGCTTTCATCATAGAGTCGTATACGCGGGAGAGCTTCTGATATGTTTCGATATCCCCCATATCGATCGCCTCATTCATCTTCAGCGATGTTTTGCATATCATCTTGAGTGTATCAATACGCGCCGCCCCTTGTATATCAAATGAATTCATAAACTATTTATATAACTGCTCAAGAACAACCCATTGGCCAGGAGTGTAAAGTCGTCCCCATTTCATGGCTAAATAAATTTTATCTTCATGATCAAGCTCTGCACCAGGATCAATTAACTCTGATTCAGGCAAAAACTGGCTCTCTTGAAAAGGATTCGATTTATTAAACTCTCCAGTCACCGCATTTCCAACAGGATCAGATGAATGATATAGCACCTATGGATCCATTAAGGTTTTATACTGTGCGGCGGAGATCTATCCGTTTTTAAACTACTGCTAAATTTCCTACTTTTCTTTGCGCTTTGCTTCCTCTTTACCATTGAGCTAGGCTTGAAGCGCTTCACTGTCCGCGTAAGTATATTTGTTAAATTGCTTTAACCGCATTTTTGAGAGGTATTTTCCAATGACAGATGTGCCATTTACTTTTTTAGGGTCTTTGTCATAAGCTGCATTCCGCAATTTATTCCATTCAGAAGAAACATAAGGAACATCTAATTTTTCTAAGATCCAAATAAAAGTCTAAGGCTCAAAAGCATCTAAGTGAGCGGTTAAACAGCTTTTACATAACTCACATACTGTTCCGTCTCTATATCTATAAAACTGAATGGCTTGCATTCTTTTTCCGCAGCGTTCACACGTATATTTTTCTTCTGTCGCGGGGGCCGCCGCAGTTGCTTTTTCATCCATTATTATTCTCTCCTTTCTTTATTTTTATTAAAAATCTTTCTAATGTTTTAATCAAAATTGACTCACGCCTTTTTGTTTCTACAACATTTACAAAGACTATAATAACCGTCTCTTGACGATTTATTTTTAGAAAAATAATATGGATGCGCTAGCTTAATTTCGTGGCAACGCGAACACCGCTTCCACTTCCCATACTCTTCCATTGTATAATGATATATGATCCAGTCTTCTTTTGCTTTCTCCGCAATTATTTTAGGAATCTTCTTCCGCCATAAAACAGAAATATATTCAACAGAATAAGAAAAATTATGGTTTTGTTGCAGCCGCATCGCAATATCTCTGTTTGATAATCCATCTATCTTATAAACCATAATATCATACAGTATTGGAGTGTCTTTTAATGCTTCATGACTTAGTTCATCAAAGTCTAGCATTAAATAATACATATCGCTTTCAAAATTACCGTAAAGACTTTCTTTTAATTCAGAGTAATTACATAAAATATACATAATATGCTATGGATTGAAGAAAGAGATCAATCCATCACTTACAGGATCGCCATCCTAGCCAACAGTAATATGCTAAGTCAAATCAATTTGATTAAGGTTTGCGGCAAGCTTCATGACGGTGATGGATTTGCGGTAAGCACTTTTAAGCACATATTGATCTTGTCGCATCTGAATTAATTGTTTAGTTAATAAATATTTTTTCTTACCAACCGCCGCCTTTTGCTGTTCCTAAATCGCCTTAATGCCTTCCCGCAACTCCCGCAATCCCGGAACCTACTATAAGTCTTTTTCGGTTATCTAAATTTTTGGGGTAAGTATAATATTTTTGTCTCCCTAAGAGATAAAATTATAAATACCATCTTCTCCGTTCTACAGTTTAGAAACCAACTATTCAAAAGAAGTCTCTCTCTTGCGGATAGTTACCATTCTGTTATCTGTTAGAATCTTTTTAGATTTTTTTGCCTACTAGTCTTTTACAATATAATCTGCTAATTTCTATAAATATAAAGGAGTTAGTTTTTCTGGCGGAAGAGATTCTACAATTTCATTGACTAATGCAACTTTCTATTCTGGATCAACAAGAGTATAGTCAAGCATTGGTCGTATTTTGTCTTCCATTTAATTCCTCCTTTCATTAGTTTTACTCTTAACAATAGTATAAAGAAAAAATTTTTGTAAGTCAACTAGTTATACAGATTTTTATAACAAGAGTAAGAGAAACTGCTATTGAAAAAATATAAAAATTTTGATATAATATATATGTAAAGAGGGAAAACCTCAAATAAAAACAAAAGGAAAGAAAGGAGGCGGGGTTGGTGGTTACTAACCGCTTAATGGCTAGGTTAGTGACGGTACACTACCTCGGTTGCCGCATTGAATAATTTTGAATGGTTTAGAAGGTTTGAAACCGCTATTAGTACGAGATATTATGTAAATGAAAAGCAGAGAACTGTTGTTTGTGTTATTGAAACCCGCAATGATTTTCTGAATAAAATTATTAAGTATGGGTTTGCAGATGTTTTTGATATTTTTGACATTGATTATGATGGTAGGGATGTTGTAACTAAAGAGTATAGAGGAATGGCAAAGTGTGCACCCGGCGATGAATGGGATGAAGATTTTGGGAAGCGGCTTGCTGAGGCGAGAGCCATGAATGCGAGGAAGGCAGATGTAAACGCACAGATCGCCGCATTTAGTAGAAGGATGTATAAGTGTCTTGATAATTTGAATGATTATGGAAGACTGCGGATTTCGTCGGAGCCTTATAATGA
>Ga0326512_10000474_pt1 | contig 35405 bp, 54 predicted proteins | sample 1_2617_0518_D_FD_203652 | JGI IMG/M metagenome (GOLD analysis project Ga0326512, IMG submission 203652) | Bovine rumen microbial communities from UC Davis, California, United States - 1_2617_0518 | ecosystem: Host-associated > Mammals > Digestive system > Stomach > Rumen | place: USA... | reverse complement strand
AAATCAACGACAAGCTGGTAGAGGCCGGGGGCGAAGCTTTTGCCGCCGATTGGTACACAACCAACGAGCTCTATATACCGCGAGAGCAACGTTCGTCTGCCGATTACAATGCCAACAACTCGTGGTGCTTCTACGGTACGTTTGGCTGTTTCTACGGCACCGGCCGTTCTGACGAACTCTTCCGTTGTCGGCCTTCCCTCGCTTTAGCTAAACCTTATTAAAAACCTTGTGCGCCGTCGCAAGGCGGCGCACCCTTATTCAACAGCATCATGAAGATTAGAGTATACAGCAAACGCAAGACAATCGCCATTGTACACAGCGAAGAAGAAGCAATGCGCGTCATCAAAGAGTATAAGAAGCAGACGAACGGGGGGGGCGACGCAGACAGATAACAGCACAATATGAAATTGAATGATGAAAGACAACGCCACATTTGAACAATTAGAGCCTGCCATGCGGGAGGCGGTAGCATACGGCCACCGCAGCATCATGAGCGACAAAGTTCGCAAGCAGGTTAAGCTTGGCCACCACCTCGTCGAGCACCGGGTAAACACCCCGAAGGATTACGGCCACAACCGGGTGCTGTACATCTATGCCTTTGCCCTGAAGCGGGCATGTTTCCGTACCTTCCTGCTCCTCGAAGGCAAGGAGGGAGATAGTTATGCCGGTGCAGTATTCAACGCCGAGAACAAGGTAGATTTCTACATTGTACATGGCCATGCCATACGCAGGTACATGGAGCGCCGGAAGTTCACCGGCACATTGCAGGAGGCAGAGCTGAAGGTATTGAACGGCTTAATGGTGAGCGACGTGCAGAAGGATAGCACCGACAACACCATGTATCTGTACTTCGACGGCGGCGTGTTTCTATGCACTTACGACGACCGGGTGCTACACCTTCGCACCTTCATCATGAACCGCCAATGCTCCACCATGCAGCGCATGAAGTCGCTGAAGAGCGAGAACGAGACAAAGACATTCAAACGTGAGTTAGGCATATATGAACCATAACAGATATCATTGTAACGGAGAGGGCTGCCCGAAGACGGCCACATGCCTGCGGAAGCGTCTGCAGGACATGAAGCAGGCCGACGGCGTGCAGTATGCCACCTATGTAGATGCGGAGGAGTGTATAAAGCATGACTTTCACTTCTACATGAACATCGAAAACATGGAGCCGGATGAAATCTAACTTTGTGAACATACAGCTTGATTGGGTAACGAAGTGGGGCATGTCACCGGCGGAGGCAATGGTGTACGGCTACCTTCACGGGTGGCTGGTAGACCAAAAGCAGATGCAATTCAGCCAAACGCAGGGGGAGATAGCCGCCACGCTCGGAATGAGCCGCCGGTCACTCATACGCATTGCCGCACGGCTGGAGCAGTTAGGCTGCATCACCGCCAAGCGCACCACTACCGGCATAACCTACACCTGCAACGCTGTGACAAAATGGCACAAGCCCGATATGTTATATAATAGTGAAAGTGACAAAGTGTCACATGGTGACAAGATGTCACATTGTGACAAAGTGTCACAGAGTATGTGCCAAGATGGCACAAAGGGTTGTGACAATATGGCACAAGACACATTATATAACACTCTTAATAACACTCATAACACGAGTGATGACGCACGCGCACGCGAGAAGGAGCTGGCGGCAGGCGGTGTAGTGGAGAGCGTCGGGAAGCTGGTCGAGGAGATGCAGGGCGAGCTAATAGGCAATGCCGAGTGGGCGATGTCTGCCATGCGCCTCTATGGACTTACAACCCGCCAGCTCTCCGACGCGGTAGCCATGTTTGCAGACAAGCTCGCCGTGGACGGCGTGAGCTACAAGAGCCGCTCCGACTTCCGGCGGCATTTCAATAATTGGTTAAGAATACAAGTAAATCAAAATCAAAGAAATGGGAACAACGGACAACAGACCTTACCCGGCACCAACATATCAGCAGAGTACCTTGCCCGCCAGCTCGCTGTCCTCGGCGAGTAGTATTGTGCCGCTGGTAGAACGCTACAAGGCTGTTACAACGGTAGCAGAGGCGTTTACGCTCCCGGAGCCTGCCATTGCCACCATGTGCAAGGATAACGGCATTGAAAAGGTGCAGTCGGCCTTCCGGTTGCAATTCGCACGCTTCGCCGCAGATCTGCATGTGAAGGACACCCTCAACGAGAACGACATCGACTTCATCGTGGAGGTGTTGACAACGGACGAGAATTACAAGTGGCTGAAGCTGGCCGACTTCGCCATACTCTTCAAGCGCATACGCATGAACCGCTACGGGAAGCTGTACCAGAGCATGAATACCGGCACATTCTTCGAGTGCCTCGACAAGTATTATATCGAGCGCAATGCAGAGATTGAGCGCATACGCACCGAGGAGGCGAAGCAGCACCGCCTAAACTACCACGAGCGCACCGGCGAGCAGCAGCTAATGACATCATACTTCATCGACGACGAGGGCAATATAAAGCTCAAGCCGTCGAAGCCGGAAGAGGAGAAGGTTATCGAAACACCGAAGGCGAAAGACGACCGGGTGCGGTCGGTAGTCAACCGCGCAAAGGCTCTCATGATGAGCCACCCGGAGCTTGATTATGTGCAAGCCATTCAGCAGGCCGAAGAAATGGAGAATGCATGACCCGCGAGCAGATTATCATAGAACTCTACAACTCGCACTTCGTCGAGAACTATGCCCGGAAATACTGCGGCAAGATTGATATGCTATTCTTCGACGACATTGTGCAAGAGCTGTACGCTATGATATGCGAGCTGCCGGACGAGAAGTTGACCGTGCTCTGCCAGCAGAAGGGCTACAACGCCGTGCGCCGGTATGTGTCCGGCCTTATCATACGGCAGATGAGGTCGCAAAACAGCATCATATACAAGCTATACACCGGGCACTATTACAACGAACAACCATCACCAAATATAGGCACATGGGAAGAAGAAAAAAGCGAAATATAAGCATTCTGCACGACTTCAAGATGCTTGACCGTGAGTACACGGCCAACACAACAGACAGCCCTATGGTCGAAGCCCTGAATATGCTGCCCGTCGATGAGCGGGCGTTTATGATACTCTATGTTGCTGTAAACCACAACAAAGCGGCAATGGCCGAGTATCTGCACTGCTCGACAAAGACAGTGTTGGGGTATGTGCGAATGCTCAAAATAAAACTCAATGATAATTTATTAGCAGTGAACAAACAGAGAGAGAAAAACGATGAAATTGTATTTTGAACTTTTAGCAGTGGCCGCCATGTGGGTGTTCGTGCTCGACATCAGCGGCTTTTGGAACGAAGCCAGCTCGGCAGTGAAGAGGGTGCTCACAAATGGAGCCATGAAGCAGCCCTTCCAGCTCAAACCATTCTCCTGCTCGCTGTGCATGACCTTTTGGACGGGTGCTGCCTACCTGCTCTTCACCGGGCACTTCACCGTCGGCAACCTCGCCTATGTGTGCCTGCTCTCGTTCCTCACACCGAGAATTAAAGACCTCCTGCTGGTCGTTTCCGACCTGCTGGCGGCATTGTTCAACAAAATAACACCAAGACAATGAATGAATTGAAACTGACAGCGGAGCAGCGTAAGCGCATAGCCCCGTGGGAAAATCACCTGCATTCGGCTCTCTATGCCGATTATGTTGTGGCATTGTCGAGCGGCGCAGCTCGCGACTTGTTCGATGTGTACAACGCCGTGTACCATGCCAACGAGCAGAACAAATACTGCTCCGCCTGCGTGCTGAACGTCTGCAAGAGGCTCGGCAGGCTGTACTTCACGAAGGAGGTTGCGGAGCATGCTACCAGCGGCATTGGCCCGGACGACAACATTATTGTTGAGAAAATAGAAGAGCTGCCGCCTACGGGTGCGAAAACGCCTGCCAGCGTAAAACATACCGCGACGGAGAAGAAAACGCCTGCGAAGGGCAAGAAAGGGGGCAAGAATGGCAAAAAGTAAGGACAACACCCCGGCGGTGGTCGCCCAAACCGTCATGCTCCCTATCGGCAAGATTGAGACCAACCACGGACAGATTGACGGCCTCCCGAAAAACCCTCGTGTGCTCCGCGACCACCATTATGACGCATTGAAGAAAAGCATCGAGGACAACCCCGAAATGCTGACCTACCGCGAGCTGCTGGTGTTCCCGCACAAAGGCAAGTACGTTGTCATCGGCGGCAACATGCGCCTGAAGGTACTGCAAGACCTCGGCGAGAAGCTGGTGCCCTGCAAGATTATCGCCGAGGACACACCCGTTGAGAAGCTGGCCGCATACGTCATCAAGGACAATGTGAGTGGCGGCGAGTGGGATTGGGATGAACTGGCAAACGCTTGGGATGAAGACTTGCTCAAAGGGTGGGGGCTTGAGCTTCCGCCGGATTGGGGGAGTGGTGGCATTGACATCATCGACGACGAGGACGAGGCCGGTGCCAACACGAAGGACATAAAGCTGTCGTGGGGCAGCCGCCGTGTCACAATGACCGCCGACGAGCAGGAGCTTATGAACAAGATGCACGATGAATATACGAAGGCCAACCAAACGTCGCTCGGCTTCGTGTATAAGCTCTTTGAGAAATGGAAACAATAGACCTCAACACCATACGTCCGGCAGAGTACAACCCGCGCCGTCTGTCTACTGACGCGCTCGACACCCTGAAGGATAGTATCACCAGCTGCGGTGTGCTGAAGCCTATACTGGTGAACGGCGACAACCGCGTTATCATAGCAGGCCACCAACGCACACGAGCCATGCGCGAAATGGGGTACACCTCCGCGCCCGGCTTTGTGCTGCACGGGCTGAAAAACGATGACGAGGTACGCTTCAACCAGCTGCACAACCAAATCGAGTGCGAATTCAGCGAGGACGCACCGCAGCTCCGCATCAAGCGCAAACTCGAGGGGGGGGGGGCGAGAGGTAATTCAGCCGGAAGAGGTAGAGGTCGTGCGCTCCGGCAACATGTCAACCTATGTCACGGAGATTGGGCGCATGATTAACAAGTTCGGACACTTCGGCGCTCCCGTGGCAACCGCTGATGGCGACATTATCATTAGCTCCGCCTATGCCTATGCAGCCCTGCTTCTGCGAAAGGCTTTCGAGGTGTTTGTTATACCTTCTGCCGACCGCGAGAAGGTGGTGTCGTTCTTCTCGAAGGAATACGGCGTTTTCAGCTACGACAACATCACCCGCACAACCTACATTCAAACGCTGGCACAGATGCCGCGCTTGGCGAAGGATAAGAGCTGCAAGCAGAACAAATCGAGCCTCTATGAGTTGAGTGTTATACCGTGGCTGTATAGCCAACCCAACCGGGGCAAAGACCTTCGCCTGCTCGACTTTGGAGCTGGCCGCTATGACTATGCCCGCATGCTCGAAGGGCAGGGGTATAACATTCACTACGTCGACCCGTACCACCGCACCGGCACAATGCAGATTGACTTCGCCAATAACAAGCGACGCTTTCAAAAGATATGCAATGACCTCACCAGCCTCGGACAATACGACGTGGTGATATGCGACAGCGTGCTCAATAGTGTTGACAGCCCGCTGGCGGAGCAGTCGGTAATAAACACCGTGAGGGCACTCTGCAAGCCCAGCGGTATGGTATTCATCAGCGGCAGAGATAGGACGCTGGAAACGAAAAGATGCCTCGAATACAGCAAAACAAACGTGAAGGATAGCAGCGTACACTTCTACGACGAAAATGGCTTCACGGCACAGCTGCGCAAGGGGCATTGGTTTTTCCAACGGCTGCACACCACCGACGAGCAGAAGGCCATCGGCGCGATGATCACCGGCGTAAATCATAAATACAAGATACTCACTCGCTCGCAATGCTGGCGAATTGAGGCTGTAAATGGAAGTATAACTGACGACGAGGCGCTGGCTGCTCTGCGCTTCGAGTTCGACATGGTATTGCCGGGCGACATGCGCTATGAGCTTGGCGAGCTGGCCGCGTCGTCTTACCTAAACCGTAAACATGGCAAACGAACAGAACCTTCGACCGATTAACAAGATGTCGCCCGAAGAGAAGCGTGCCTTTCAGTCGAAAGGCGGCAAGGCAGCACGCCGCAAGCTGAAAGAGAAGCGTGCCCTGCGAGAGTTGCTGGAGATTTGCATGGCACAGCCTTTCGTGGACGCAAAAGGCTCGCCGCTTCGCAACCCCGCCACCGGCGAGGAGCTGAACATAAAAGAGGCAATGGCCGTGTCGCTCGCCCGTAAGGCGGCAGCGGGCAACCTTCCCGCTATCCGCACCGCAGCCGAGCTACTCGGTGAGCTGGAGCAGACCGGCATGACCGGCGAGCTGGTGATTGATTGCACAGAGAGCTAAATGGCACAGCAGCGCATACAAGTGAAGCTCTACCACCCGGAGCCATACCAGCAGGCCGTTCTCGACGGCCTTATGGCGCATTGGAAGGACAGTCTGCACATGGTGAAGGCCGTGCGTCAGTGCGGCAAGTCCATGATGCTCGAAAACTTGCTTATCCGCGTGTCGCTGCAACACCCTAACCAAACCAGCGTGCTCATATCGCCAACCTTCAAGCAGGGCAAAAAGATATTCAAGAGCATACTGAAAAAGTTTCGCCGCACGCCCCTCTACGGCTCCAGCAATGCGCAGGACGGCGAGTTTACCTTCTCCAACGGCTCGACAATATCTTTCCTCTCTGCCGCACAGGGTGAGAATATTCGAGGCGAGACGGTGAGCAAGTACGGAGTGCTGGCAATCGACGAGGCGGCATACATACCCGACGAGATATACTACACCGCCTCGCCATTCACCAATGCCAACCACCCGCCAACGGTGTGTGTGAGCACGCCCCGCTTCCGGGCAGGCTTCTTTTATGACTTCTACCAAGACGGCCTCAACAAGATGCCCGGCGTGTACAGCTACGACTTCACCGACTACCCAAACCCGTATATCACACCGGCGAAGCTCGACATGTACCGCCGTCGTATGCCGATAAACCTTTTCCGCGCTGACTACCTCGGCGAGTGGATGGAAGCCACCAGCGACCTCTTCGGCGACTTCTCGCAGGTGATGAGCAACACCGTGGCGCTGGACGGCGGGGAGATAACCGCTGGCCTTGACTGGGGCGTTGGTAAAGACGCGAAGGGCGACAGCGACTACACCTCGCTATCGCTATTCAACGAGCGCAAGCAGCAGGTGAGGCTCTACCATTGGAACGACCTCGACGAGACGGCAACCATTGACGCTATCGTGGAGGCTATCCGGGTGAACGGCATAAAGAAGATGACCGTGGAGCTTAACGGCATCGGGCAGGTGTATCTCGGCCTGCTGAAGAAAGCCATAAGCCGCGAGGGGTTGCCGTGCCGTGTGGTGGAGTTCAACACCAGCAATGACAGCAAACGACGCATCATTGAGCAGTTTATCGTGGACGTGCAAAACCGCACCGTGCAGCTGCTCGATGACGTGGATATGAAGATACAGATGAGCGCGTACCAGATGCAGAGACTACAGAGTGGCCGCATCACCTACAATGCAGCACCCGGTTATCACGACGACTGCATCATGGCAACAGCCTTCGCGCTCTACGGACAACGCAAAGCAAATTTCGCAGTACGATGAACCATAGAGAGAGCACAATACAAATGGCCTGCGTGCGCTGGTTTCGGTATATGTACCCGCGCCATGCATGGATGCTTATAAGCGTGCCTAACGGCGTTGCAAACAACGCTACGCAGGGAGCGATACGCAAAGCCGAGGGTATGCTGGCCGGTGTAGCCGACCTGCTGCTGTTGCTACCGGCGCAGGGGTACACCATGCTCGCCATTGAAATGAAAACCGACACCGGCAGACAAAGCCCCAATCAAAAGGAGTGGCAGGCGGTAGCAGAACGACACGGCATTAGATACGAGGTTGTGCGGTCGTTCGATGAGTTCCAATACCTCGTTGAGCCTTATATGAGAGATTATGAAAAAAATAATTGACAGCTGGTCGCAGATAACCGTCGGCCAATTCGAGGAAATGTGCCGGTTGCAGGACGAGCACCCGGACGACAACGCAAAGTACATCGTCGAAATGCTCTACGGCATTGATGACGCATACCAAATACCGCTGCCGGAGTTCTCGGCAATGGTAGCCGGGCTGCGGGCGTTCTCGAGCAAGCCTATCAACGGCGAGAAGCTGGCACCCTCGGCGACGTACACCATAGACGGCAGGGTGTACGAGGTTGACATCACGCCCTCGGCATTCAGCACCGGGCAATATATCGACCTCACCAACCATATCAAAAGCGGGGCTTCGCTGTCCGAGGTGCTGTCAGTAGTGATAGTGCCCGACGGCCACCTATACAATGACGGCTACGACATGGAGGCTGCAAAGGCCGACATAAACAAGCTGCCGGTGACAGCAGCCTTCGCCGTGCTCAATTTTTTCGGGAAATGGTCAACAGCATCCATTCGCACTTTCCTGCGCTGTTTGACCTCCCAGATGAAGAAGGGGAAGAAGATAGCACCGGCGGAGATAGAGAAGCTGGAGAAGGAAATGCGCGAGCTGCTGAAGGAGGTTACGGTATTCTTCCATTCGTGCTGACCTACTGCTCCGTTACCAACGAGACAATCACCGCCGCCTACAAGGGCAGCGTGATACACCTTTTCTATGTGGCAAGCTATGAGTATGAGCGTCGTAAGAAGGAGAATGAGCGTCGAGCTATGTACATGAGGAACGGGTTTAGCGGAATGTGATAATTTATAAGCAAAGATTTTCACAATGAGCGACACCGTCAAAGTAGATGTATTGCAGATTGACACCGGCAAAAGCCAACAGAGCGTCGCCGGTCTGCGTAAAGAGATAAAGAGCCTCAAAGACCAGCTTGTGGGGCTGGATGAGGGTACGAAGGAATATAACGATACCCTGCTCGAGCTGGGCGACAAGATGCACCAGCTCAAAGAAATCAACGAGCAGGTGAGGCAGACGACCACCGACTTCGGCGACCGGCTTTCCAATGTGCGCGGCACTATTACCGGCATGACGGGAGCCTTCCAAACCGTGCTCGGCTCGCTGTCCTTAATGGGCGTGAATATAGGCGACGATGTGAAGATGCTGAAGCTCCTGCAATCTGCCATGTCTATCACTCAAGGCGTGGCAGCTATTGATAGCGGCGTTAAAGCCTTCAAGGCGTTGTCTATATCCATTAAGGCCAGCACAAAGGCCATGAGCGGGCTGAAAAAGGCGTTGCTCGCCTCCGGCGTTGGTGCGCTGGTTGTGGCCGTCGGCCTACTCATTGCCAACATGGACAAGCTCGTATCGCTATTCACTGGTGCGACCGATGAGAGCGAGAAGTTTGCGAAGGCCAACGAGCGACTGCAGAGGTCGCTCGAAAGCCTAAACACGCAGACGGAGCTCGAAATCGCCATGATGGAGCAGGATGGAGCTACCAAGACAGCCGTGGCACAGAAAAGGCTGGAAGCGGCACGGGCGGCACTTGCAGAGGCCGACGCTACCGTTGACCTTATCCGGGCGAAAGGCGAGCTTAACAAGGCTGAAATGGAGGAGTTGCAGAAGGCTATGGACGTAGCCAAGCAACGTGCCGACATCGTTACAAAGGCATTGCAGGACGTTTTCCTTGCCGAGCGTCAGGCGGACATCGACCGCCGGAAGGCTGCCGAGGAGGCTGCAAAGAAGAGGCTCGAAGCGCAGCGTGCAGCAGCACAGAAGGAGGCCGAGCAGCGCAAGGCTGACCTTGCCAAGATAGCGCAGATTGAGAGTGAAGCCAAGTATGGCACAATGGGGAGTGAGGAGGGCGAGCTGGCGAAGCTCGAAGCCAACTACAAAGACCAGCTCGCGCTCTATGAGAAATACGGTCAAGATACGGCCACATTGACAGAGTATTATGAGAAGCAGAAGGCCGAGATTATTGCCAAGTATTCAGCCGAGCGTGCCGAAGCCAAGAGAGCCGAAGCGGAAGCTGCCCGCGACCAAGCGGAATTGCAGGCCGAGACCGAGTACCAGATGCGCCGGGCGGAGCTTATCATTGCCAACGAAGCAAACGTCGATGAACAGCTGCTACAACTCGACATGGACTTCCGCGACCGCCGCGAGGAGCTGCTTCGCCAGCGTTATGAAGAAGGGCTGCTCACGACGGAGGAGTTTAACAACCAGCTCGCACAGCTGGAGGTGGAAGCCGCCAACCTGCAAATCGAGCAGGAAGAGCGCGTCACGGCACGGACACAGACCGAGCTGGAGAAGCGCAAGAAAATGTATCAGTCGCACCAAAAGGCCGTGCAGTCGGTAACGTCTTCCGTATGCAGCATACTGGGCACCATTGGCGACACGCTGGAGCAGGGCACGTCCGAATGGAAAGCCATTATGACGGCTCGCTCGATTATCGAAACGATTGCCGGTAGTATTTCGGCATTCATGACAACACTCGAGCAGATTGGAGGCATACCCGGCTTGATTGCCGGTGCAGCCGCAGCAGCTTCAACTATGGCGGCAGGTATGGCCGAGGTGTACAAGATACAGACAACCAACGTGAGCGGTAGCAGTTCTGCATCTGCCGCAAGCAGCGGAAGCACCGCCCTCGGCAATGTCAGTCAGGGAGCCGTGTCGGTACTTTCAACGCAGGTAACAAACACCCGCAGCGTGGCAACAGAGGACGACATCGCCAACCTGCCTGACACCCGCGTCTATGTCCTCGAAAGCGACATCACCGACAGCCAGCGCAGGGTGCGTACAACCGTAGAAAATTCAACATATTAAGCTATGAAGATATACAGAGTAATCATTAGCGACGACGACCCCGAATGTGGGTTGCTGGCAATTAGCCTCGTGGACTTCCCCGCCGTTGAGCGTAACTTTATAAAATTCAAGGGCGAGAGCGAGCGTCCACGCCGCGTGAGCCTCAAAGCCGATGAAGAGCAGCGTGTCATCACCGGCATTGCCCTTCTCGCCGACACTCCGATTTACCGCTTCGACCCGGAGATTGGAGAGTATTATATCGTGTTCGAGAAGGACACCATTCGCCAGCTCGTGCAGAAGTACAGCCGCGACGGACTTCTCAACGTCATCAACCTGCAACACGACAGCGACACATATAGCGTCGATAGCTGTGTCATGGTCGAGAGCTATTTCACCGACAAAGCGCGTGGCATAGCTCCGGCAGAGTTCGCAGACGTGCCGGACGGCAGCTGGGTGGTGTCGTTCAAGGTAACAGACCCGGAGCTATGGGAGGCTATCAAGGCCTCACACGGCGAGGAAGGCGGCCTCAACGGCTTTTCGGTGGAGGTGGTGAGTGGTTTTGAACAGAAGTACCGAAAGGAGCCCGAAACAGCTGAAACAGGCGAGATTGCCACCTTCGAGGAAGCGGCCGAGGAGCTGCTGGCGGGTTTCAAAAAAAAAAGTGACCTGCGCATAAGCCGGAGCGACATAAAGGACGTGATGGGCAAGCGTCGGCAGATTGAGGTCGAGGTGGACGGCAAGACCTACACCGGGCAGATTAAAGACCTCGGCAAGCTCAACGGCGAGGACGCTGTGAGCTTCTATGACGTAAAGACCGACCGCTGGCGCGTGCTCCCGCTGTACGACATTGCCCGTGTGCGCGTGCTCGACACTCCGCTGGCACCGTGGAACTACAACCTCCCGAGCTACAACGACATCGAAGGCGACGACGACTTCATTGTTACCAACAGCATCATCGCCAGCCGCGAAGCCATAGAAGCCTGCATCGAGCGGCAGTATTTCGCCATGATTACCTATGACGACGAGAGCGAACACCCCGCAAGAGGACAGCGGCAGGTGCAGATTGTCTGCTACGGTACGTCGCTGCGCGGAAATGAGTGTTTCCGCGCATACGAGTATCATGGTGACACGGCCACAAGCCTGCCCGGCGGAGTGGGTAATTGGCGGCTCTTCCTAACGAAGCGCTGCACCTCGTTCAAGATACTCAACTGGATGGAGAAATGGGCGACGCTGCCGCCCGGCTACCATACCGGTGACGTGGATATGACGACCATTTACAAAGAAGTCAACCCTGCATTTATCAACAAATGAGCCAGCACCTATATGGAGAAGTCAGCGACCCGACCGCGATGTATAAGCTCATCGAGGACTTGCTGAATACCTACCAGCGAAAGCTCGAAGAGGAGGACGCGGTGGCGAGTGGTGAGTTACGCGACGCTGCCGACTACTCGCGCGGCAATGGCATGGGCGGCGACAGCTTTGTGCTCGATTGGCAGGGCACGACGCTCATGTTGTCGCTCTACCTGCCGGAGCATTGGTATTATGTCGAGGAAGGCCGCAGCCCTAACAACGGGCAGAGCGGCAAGCCGTGGGCTGACCCCGTGGGCGACATCATGCGCTGGATGGAGCTTAAACATATAGCTCCGCGTGTACGGCGTGCTGCCAAGCGCAGAACAATGACACGCCCACCGGCAGATCCGAAGTGTCAGGCGGCAAAAGCCATTGTGCACAAGATATTCACCCGAGGCTTTTACACCAGCGGAAAGACAGATGTCGGGCCAAAGGGTAAACACCCTCTGCAACATGCCATTGAGGAGGTCGATTTGGTGGAGCGCATGAAGAATGTGCTGACCGACCAATTCAACCGCGCTGTGCATGTAGCACTCACCGAGGAGCTGGGTGTACGTTCCCAAAATAGCAAGTAGTGATAATTTTGTAGAAAAAAAGATATGCCAACCTATACCAAGATAAAGACGAGACGCGGCACACTCGCTCAATGGAATAGCAGCAACCCTATACCGGCAGACGGTGAGCCTTGCTGGGTAAGTGATATTGGACGCTTTAAGGTGGGCGACGGCACGCGACGTTTCTCGCAGCTTCCATACGTTACGCTGCCGAATGCAACAAGCAACGCTTCGGGCTTGATGACAGGTGTACAATTCGATAAGCTCGCCAATATCACCAAGACCACGGAGCAGACCGACGCGCTTATAGCACGCTCCGCAGGCGTTGTCCTCGGCGATTGCGTCCGTATTATGTTGGCTAACGACGGTTTGCAACCCGTATATAGTGGTGATGTTGCTAACATCTGGGCTATGGCGCTCAATGGAAATCTCATAGCACCAGCACAAGAGCTGGATGCAAAAGGCGGAGATATAATAGATTTTATCTTCATAAACTCCGAAAGTATGCCTTGCTCTGTTCCTGACGCCGCGTTTAATAATGTGAACGCCAAATGTGCCATGCTGCCCAATTATATTACGGCTGTTGGCAGCTCGGCCTTCGATAACTTCAGATGCGATAAGATGTTTGTGTTCGGCCTAACACCTCCTGCACTTGACAGCACACCTTCAGGCTCTGACATTCAGAACACTTATGTCCACAAGATTGTGGAAAGTGAATACAATTCGAGCCTTTGGGCTTCATTTACAACGATTAGCTTACTTTAATACAAATAGATATGTTTGAGGCATTTATTCAGGCCGCAAGAGCGACCAAAGTAGCAAAGGTAACAAGTTTGTCCGAGGCCTACACCCCCGGACAGCCTTTTAGCGTGTTCATTAAGCCCGTGTCGGACGACGATATGGGTAAGGTTATCACCATAACCGCCAAGCCGACCCGCAACGACTCGGCCGTGGAAGTCCCCGTGGCCGTAGGTGATTGGTCGCCCGTCATGTTTGACAGCATTCCAGCCAATGGTGTGGACTTGACGAACAATGAGCTTTTTGTGGCACTCATAGACATTGAGTAACGTGTCCGAGGTCGTCATCATAGCACCCGTTATTAAGCCTACCGAGCAGCCTGACGTTGTCTTCAATTCACAACATCTTACTACCGGCGAGGCTTACAGTCTCACGGCATACGTCAGCGAGCGGCACGCCTATCGCATGACTATCGCCGTGCAGGACGCAGACGTACTGCCGCGAGGGTCGTATAGCTATGAGCTGCAAGATACCGCCACAGATGAAATCATAGGCATGGGGCTGCTGGTTGTGGGCGACAGCACGACCACCTCCCCAGCGACCTATGAAACGGACAACACGATACAAACCTACGAACAATGAGCGAGAAGGAACAGACAACGGGCAAAATTCGCTTTCAGTTTAGCTGTATTGACGCTCCACAGGTCGATATACCTAAACCCGAAGAAAAGACCGTCAGCGGCAAAAAAATGGTGTATTTCGGGGCTGATAACAAGTTCCCCGACCACATGCTGGAGTATTACGACGACTGCGCCACCCTGCAAGCCATTATAAACGGCCTCACGGACTATATTTGTGGTGCCGGTATGCAGGAGCCGGGCAAGGCCGACATGAAGGTGGATAATGAGGGCGGCACACTCATGGAGCTTGTGAAGAAATGCACCGCCGACTACAATATTTTCGGAGCGTTCAGTGTCAATGTACTGCGCAACGAGTTCAAGGAGATTTCCGAGCTTATCTACCTCGACGTGCGCCGGGTGAGGCTCGACGAGGACGGCACACACGCCTACTATCAAAAGTCGTGGGATAAGTACAGCAAGACAAACCGCGTCTATCCAATCTTCAAGGCTTCCGCCGCTGACAACAATTCAGTGTTCTACTACAAGTCGCCGAAGAGCCGAGGGTTGTATGGCCTGCCGATGTGGAGCAGTGTATTGAAGGACGTGCAGACGTCTATCGAAATATCGAAGTTCCACCTGCACAGCATTCTCAATAACTTTGCCCCGTCGGCCATTGTCAACTACAATAACGGTGTGCCGACAGAAGAGCAGCAGAAGGAGTTTGAAACGCTGCTCAATAAGAAATTCAGCGGAAGCGAGAATGCCAGCCGCCTGCTGGTGTCATTTAACGACAACAAAGAGGCTGCGGTAACTATCGAGCGACTTTCGGAGGACAACTTCGACAAGAAGTATGAGGCGCTGGCAAAGAGCGTGAAGGAAAACATCTTTATCGCATTCCGCGCCCATCCGCAGCTCTTCGGCGCTGACCCGGAGCGGCAGGGCTTCAATGGCGTTGAGTATGTGCAGAGCTTCTCGCTCTTCAAGACCACCGTCGTGTCGCCGTTGCAGGGTGAGATAGAGAGTGCCTTTGCCAAGCTCGGCGACAAATACGCTTTCAAGTTAAACGAGTTCGAGGTTACTATACCCGACACTACAACCGGGGAGGAGGCTACGATATGATACAGCTAATATCCGAAACGACGCTGAAAAAGCGCACGGTGGTGAACGAAAACGTCAACGCCAAGTACATCAACCCAAGCATCGAGACGGCGCAGGAAATGGGGCTGCAACCTCTTATTGGCACCGTCTTATATAAGAAGCTGTGTGAGCTTGTTACACCGGTGGGAAACCCTACCACGATGTCTATAAACGACCCTGCAAATGCAGCGTATAAAATACTGCTGGATGACTACATTACCCCGTACCTCTGCAACAAGACGCTGGCCGATTTGCAGGTGGCATTGTTCGCAAAGGTGCGCAACGAGGGTATTGTAACGAGCCAAGACCAGCAGACACAGCAGCTATCGAAGGGCGAGGTGGACTTCATCAAAGAGCACTATGACAACCGGGCAATCTTCTACGGCAACCGCCTCATCGACTACCTGCACGCCAACAGCAACAGATACCCGGAATGGCTGAAGCGTGAAACCGTGGCCGACATGCCGAGCAACCCGAAAGCCTTTAACGCCCACATTGTGCTATGAGACTAACGCGACTAAAACATATAATTCATGAAGCCTTTGAGAGTGCCGGGTATGTCAATGGCATTTACTTCGGCGACGTTTACGAGCTATGGAATAATGAGCAGGTGCACTATGTGGCCGCCTGCGTTACGCTCGACCAAGTGCAGAGTGTAGGCCAGCTGAAAGAGTACCGTTTCACCTTCTATGCCGCCGACAAGCTCCTCGACGACGAGGTAAACAAGACGCACGCGCTCGACTATGCCGAGGGTGCGCTGGATGCCGCCATGATGTACATTGACAACCACGACGAGGTGCTGGAGGTGGAGAGCGATAGGGTGTACACTCCTTTCGTGCAGAAGTTCGCCGATACGCTGGCAGGCTATTGGGTAGATGTTACGATACGGGTGCAGCCCGATATGGGCATTTGTGAGTAAAACTTCCCGATTTTCGGGCATTTGATAATTTATAACCAAAATCGAAAGACCATGAGTAAGATTTCTAAAGCAGTCCGTTTGCAGCTTGCCAAGATGATGCAGCTGTATAACGAAGTCAAGACCGAGGACGGCAAGGTGCTCTCCGTTGAAGGGGAGTTTGCCGTCGGTGAAGAGGTGTTTGTGTCTAACGACAACGGCGAGTTCGAGCCCGCCGCTGACGGCACCTACACGACCACCGAGGGCACCATTATCACCGTCGTCGGTGGCAAAATTGAGAGTATCGAGGCAAAGGCCGCCGAGAGCGACCCGGAGCCTCCGGCACAGCAGGAAGAGGAAGACCCCGAACCTCCCGCCGAGGGCGAGGACGACCCCGCCAAGCTGAAAGACCGCATCGCCGAGCTGGAAAACCAGCTTGCCGACAAGCAGGCCGAGAATGATGCCCTCAAGGCCGAAAACGAAGAGCTGAAAGCCAAACTCGCCGAATACGAGGAGCTGCGCAAGCAGTCGGCTGAAAAGCCTATCGAAAAGCAAGACCCCGAGCAGCCGAAGGGTGAGAACAAATATCTCGCCTATGCTCGCAAGCATCAGTAATTCACGGAGTAATAACCAATAAACAAATAAAGTTATGGCATACGATGTTACAGTGCTCCCTAACTACACGGAGCAAAACCGCAGCGACCTCATGGTGGCTGCCGTCCTCGCGGCCAAGTCCACCGGCTTGTTCACCAAGCAGAGCGGTGTTGTTGGCCCGACCACCATTAACCTGCTCGACCTCGGCGTTTCCTTCCAGAATGGTGCCGACTGCGGCTTCAATGCCAGCGGTAACGACACCTTCAGCCAGCGTCCTATCACGCCCGGCATTGTGAAGGTCAACAAGAGCTTCTGCCCGAAGGCTCTCCGCACCAAGTACCTCGCCCATGAGGTCGAAGTTGGTGCCGGTCGTGAGACCATGCCCTTCGAGGAGAAATTCACCTCCGGCATTGTCGCCAAGATTGGCGCAGAGCTGGAGAAGGCTATTTGGCAGGGTAACAAAACCAGCGGAACTGGCAACCTCGCCTTCTTCGATGGCCTTGTCACCCTCATGGCCGCCGACATCACCAACACCGTCATCCCCACCGCCAACGTCATCACCGCTGGCAGCTCCGACAGCATCTACAAGCGCGTCAAAGACGTGTACAAGAAGATTGCCGTCCGCGCTCCCGAAACGATGGCCGACAGCGTCATCATGCTCAACTACGCCAACTTCACCGCGCTGGTGATGGACTTGATGGAGCAAAACTTGTTCCACTACAAGAACGACGTGGACAACAGCATGGAGATTGTGCTGCCCGGCACGAGCACGAAGGTTGTAGCTATCCCCGGCCTCGCTGGTGTTGACCAAGTCATCGCCATGCCTCCCGAGGAGGTTGTGTACGGCTTCGACAACGAGGGCGACGAGTCCGCCTTTGACCTTTGGTTCTCGAAGGACAATCAGGAGTTCCGCCTCAATGTCTGCTTCTCGGCTGGCGTTCAGTACGCCTTCCCGCAGCACATCATCGTTGGCAAGCCCTACGGTGCCTAACATGCGGCGCAAGTAAACGGGCAGGCCTTCGTGTCTGCCCTATTGTAAAACCTCAAAACCCGAAAGAATATGAGCTGTACACCAGTCACTCTCGCATCCATTAACACGGAATGCGGCAACAATATGGGCGGCATCAAGGAAGTGCTGGCGCAGAACCATGCCAGCGTTACGGGTGTTACCGTGACCGACGGCAAGATTACGGCCTTCACTCTCGCGAGCAACGCACCCGAAGCTGCGAAGTTCAACTTCCGCAAGCAGACGGGCAACATGCATTCGGAGTATGCTATCGACGACGCGGGCGGCTCGAAGCTAGTAAACACCACCGTCGCCCTCCGTTTCGCCAAGATGGAGACCGCCAAGCGTACCGCCTTCATGGCGATGGCTAACGGCGAGCTTGCGCTCATCGTGCAGGACAACAACGGCGTGTATTGGTATCTCGGCAAGGACAACCCCGTTACGCTGTCTGCTGGCACCGGCGACACCGGCACCAACTTCACCGACAGCAACGAGTACGCGCCTACGCTCTCCGACACCTCGCTCGAGATGCCTATGGAGGTCGCCGATGCCGCCGTCGCCACCTTCCTCAATGCCTCTGCATAAGCAACCCGGCAATCCTACTTTTCTAACACTCGTTATTGTTTGAGAGCATCGCCAAAAGGTGGTGCTCTTTTCTCATTTTAGGCGCTGGTGATAATTTATATACAAAACAATGAAATAATGGCTCTATCGACGACAAAACCAATCATAGTTAGGTTTGCCGGGCACACGGCGAACAGCTATGAGCAATATACCGTACAGCTGCGCTTTTACAACGGCAGCAGTTTTGTGTGGCATACAATTTACACCGGGCGGACGTGGATAGACAGCAATGGCAATAGCGAGATACGCATTGACGGCATACTGCGCGACTACATCGACCGTTGGAAGCATGTGTATGACATAGGGGAGCAGGTCAACATTCCGGCAGACCTTCACTACGTCGACGACACCATAAATCCCGTTGAGGCTGGTAGTGGCTTCTTCTTCAGCCGTGCGCTTGTCATTCTTTCGGGCGACAGCAGATTGTTTACAGTGTGGGGAGGCTTCGCTGCACCGTGGCAAAGCGTCGAAATCGAAGAAAATACATCGTACAACCTCGGCACGCTCGGCGACGGCATAATGCCGCACATTCCGCCGGTGTTCACCGACGCATTTTGGCTCGGCGTTACATACTACGACCCCAACGGCCAAACTCTCGCCATTGGCTTCTCCGAAGCCTTCACCGTGCCGCTCAACAATGCCGGGCGGGGTACTATACGCTCCGCCATACCGCTGTCTAACCTATACACCTCACTGCGTGAGCAGCAGGTAGTGGACGGCGGCTTTCCGCAATCGACGCAGGACAACGAGCTGGACGGTGGCCTTTACAACACCTCGAGCTTCGCAAGTACCATTGACGGCGGTGTGCCGGAAGAGGACAATGGCGTTACGGCTGGCACGTTGTATCTATACGCATCTAATGAGCGAGAGGAACCGTTGGCCGTCATCGACAGCTGCGCCCGCGACTTTTATGTGGCGTGGATAAACCCGCAGGGTGGCTGGACGTGCTACGGCTTCAATGGCAACGCCGTGATAGGTGGCACGCCGGAGGTGCAGAGCATCACCGACCGCTACGACAGCGACGAGGTTATAAGCATGGAGCAGCAGCACACATACAACCTCTACACCGAGCCGCTGACAAAAGACATGTACAACCACCTCGCCACGATGAAATACGCTCGTGAGGTGTATGTGTACGACAGCAAGCGCAATGCAGGCCATTATTGCACCGTTGACGGCAGGGGTATTGACACCATGCCGAGCAAGACCGGCAAGCTGCGGTCGTTTAACATCGTACTGAAAGAGATAATGCGCAAAGGGATATGAAGGTACTGCTACGGAAAAACAGCACGGCTGACTATGCCGAGGTGAAGCTGGACGACCGGCAGGACGTACAGCTCAATTTCACACATGACAACCTCGAAAACCCGACGGCCTATGTCAGCGAGTGCTCCTATTCGCTGAAGCTTCCGCGCTGCGCTGAAAACGACAAATTCTTCTCGGAGTTCTGCCAGCTCGACAGCGTAGTGCTCGCCAACGGTTACGACCCGACGCGCCGCATGGACTACATGTTGCTCGACAGCACCGGGGCGATGATCAGCACCGGCTCGGCTGTCATAAACACCATAGACGGGCAAAACTATAACCTCTCGCTGTTAGGTTCGCAGAGCCGCATATTCAAGCGGCTTCTCAATGCAGGTTACGACACCGTGAAGGCCGCAGAAGATGGCGACTACTATCTCCTGCAGGACTGGCTCAAACTTCGCAGGCAGTTGGGCGGTGCAGCTGGCTATCGTTTCGTCGAAGGCGTGAATGTCATCAACGCTCTAATGGTATATGCGAGCTGGATGGTTGACAACCCACTTTTCAACCCATTCTACTATAATGGCTCCCTTAAAACGCTCTACGGACTGACGGGAGACAACAATATTACCGAAACAAACGCCTTTATCGCCTCGATTGTAGGCTTTGCACCGACAGCGCAGGGTAAATACAAGGACTTCGACAGCGTGTCGTGGATGGATGCCGGATATGTTAATGGTGCGGCAGCAGAGCAGGACATTACGTTTCTGCCGGTACTGAAACGCCACCGCGACCTTATGGGCGAAACCACAGAGGAGTTTGAGATTGACGGCGAGCTGACGGAGTCGCAGATATGTGAGTTTCGTAGCTACTTCCAGCAGCCATTTATCTATATATCTGCATTGTGGCAGATGTTTCAGCATGAGTTCGAGCAGATAACGGGAGGCTACTCGTTAAGCCTTGATAGCAGGTGGTTTAGTGCAGAAAATCAATCTCTGCGCCGCCTCATATACATGCTGCCGCAGACATACAAGGAAAGCTCGCCTATCGGAACGAAAATAGCCATGCAGAGCTTGTCGGTAACGAAAAGCCTGCCCGCGTATTCTGCCAGCAGCGTGAGGTGGCAGGACGGCGTGTTGTTTATCAATGGACTTTCCGCTGCTGGTTCGGCAACACTAACAAGCGCGTCGGTGCAGCTTTCCGCTGGAGAGCGCATCACATTCGGATATAAGATTTCAATAAGCCTCGACATATTAGGCGGAAGTCCCGGCAGCACCATTTATTTCAGCAACCTCAACGCTCTTTCGGTGCAGGTGCGCCTTGTCGGTAGTAATATAGGCACGGGCAATGCAAAGAAGCGGTACATGCTGCTAATGTCAACAGATAAATTCAACCGCGAGTATTTTGCCGAAAGCGGTATATGGGATAACAATATGGCAGGCAATATCAGCATTGAAATGAAAAACGGTGCGGAGATATGCACGCCAGCATATACACCCTTCGACGGCGGAACGCAAACGACCATTGAAATGTTTGTCACCGGCGACGAGCTTTCGGCGGTAGCCCTCGAAGATACGTCGGTACAGCTTCAGGTGAGTGTGGAGTTTGTAAAGACGCAAGGTCAGTCGCCTTTCGGCATGACGGGAGGCGACGGAAACCTGCTGTGGCAATGGTACAACTGCCCCACTTCTCCGAAGCTGAAATATAATGTCACCGAGATTACCTATGCGAAGTCAACAAACGGACGCAGCAACTCTCAAGTGTCGCTTGAAACACTTTTCGGCTCGCTCAATCCGTTCTCGGTATTGATGCAGTTCTGCAAGGAGCATCACTTGTTATGGCTGGTAGATGACACGGCAAAGGCGGTTAAGGTTATTAGGTCGAGCGATTATTATGCGGATAGGTACGCAGAAGGCATTGGCGATATAACAAGCTCTATTGACATGTCAAAGAAGGCCGTCGTGTCGCCGCTTTCGTGGGATAGCCATTCGGTGCAGCTCAACCTCGCAGACATGGAGGCGGACTACACAGACGGGTACGAGAAGCGTGTAGGGGTGACGTATGGCAGCAAGCGCATCATAACACAGAACAATATAAGCAAGGCGGAGAAGAAACTGCTGTGCACGGGCGAAAATGACACTGTGAAGGCCTCGGCCATGCTCGGCATGACCGTTGCACCGGTTAGCTCCATAATGGCCGCTACCGGGCGAAATTTCTTTGTCGAAACACCTCCCATGCCTCTCAATATTCGCGGAGAAGAGGGTGCAGACGTGTACGGCAACTTTTACTACCGGCATAATAACAGCGTATGGGATAGCAAAATACTCGACGGCTGGCGCAACGCGGTATATATTACCGACGACCTCGTTAAAGAGATTGCCTACGCTCGCTATTGCTGGCAGGGCGTTGACGCGATACAATGGTTTTCGCAGTACGGGTATAGCGTGCCGTGCGCCGTGCGCCCGGTGTTTAACACCGTCAGCGACGGAGGCCTCTCGGTGCTCTTTGCACCCGTCCGGGAGCAGTACACCCAGCAGCCTGACGAGCCTTCCACATACCTCTATGAGTATTGCTGGAAAAACTATATCGAGGAGGTGTACAATGCGCAGAACAAGACCGTCGAGCTGTACATCAATATCTCGCCCTCGATGCTCGCAAGACTGCGCCGCAACCCGCTCGTGCAGATTGAAAACTGCATCTATCTACTCACCGAGATTAAAGGCTGGGGTGAGCACTCGCAGAAATGTAAGTGCAAGCTCCGCCAAATCACGAATATTAACAAACTAACACAATAAGTTATGGCAAGTTTATTCATTGGAAGCGGGCACACCGCCCGCTCGGTAAGCAAACAACAGCTGCTGGGTATCGGGGAGTTCGACCCCGATATGCCCTATTCTGTCGGCGACCTCGTCATGCACGAAGGCGGCATTTACCGCTTCAAGTCGGCACACGTCGCAGAAACGCCATGGGATGCCTCCGAGGTTACTCCCATCAGCAGCACCGACCTCTTCCTCGCCGGTGTAGGCGACCCGCGCATTAAGTACCTCAACTCCGCCAACCTCAAAGAGGGTGCAATGCTCTTCTACGACCGTGCGCTGGAGGTGTACTGCGTTGTCGCGCCAGAAATGATAGCAGCTGTGCTGGCAGACTATGACAGCACACGCTATGAGACTAACTTCGACACCTACGTTGGCACCGTGGGCGGCACTGCCCGCTTCGTGGCCTTCGATGATGCAGCCGCCGGCATGCCGTCGCTCTTCAACGACAATGTGGCCGCCACCTCGTGCTTCTACCGCTTCGAGATTGACAACACGCAGGCCGGTAGTATCACCTTCTCCGCCGCGTCAGGCAATGCCTCGGTAGCGAGCAACACTATCAGCTGGGAGGCTGACGAGGCTATGAGCGCCATTGTCGCCAAGTTCACCGCCAAGAATGCCTCCTATATCACCTTCGGCGCATTGGCAGACGGCAACGGCGTGGGCTTGGAGATTGGCGGTTACGGCGCGAACACCCTCACCGTGACGGCATCGGAAAACTGCACCGTCATCGACTGCTCGACGCTGGCCTTCTATGCGAGCGCCAACCCTGCCGCTCCAGCTGTGGGTGGCACCTTCGACCCGACGGCGGCATACACCTTCATTGACAAGACGGCACACCACAACTGGCGTGGAGCCGCAGCCGCTACCTGCTTGTCCGGCAAGAGCCTCGTGGCCGCCAACTCAAGCTGCATCGCCAACGACGGCTTCGACTACTCCTACCGTACCGGCGCGAACTTCGCCAAGTTCAAAGAGTGGGCGAGCGTCAGCGGCGACGACACCTACTATGACGACGGCGAGGGTGGCACCGACCAATCTGTCGGCCATGTCATGCGCAAGAGTCGCTTTGACACCGAGGTAACAAACTACACCGGCGAAGACAGCCACCGTCTCGGCATGAAGGACTACTATACCCACCTCTTCAACGACCAAACGGGCGACTACGCAACCATGCGTCAGTCCTACGAGGCGAAGTATGGCGTTAAGATGCAGAGCCTCTATGACGGCTACCTCATGTCGCACATGATGAAGATTGACGCTGCCAGCGGCATCACCTCGACCATGCGCGGCAAGGGCTTCCTGCAGACCAGCGTAAAGGCCGACGCTATGAACGTCACCTACAACTACATCATCATTCCGGCCTATCCTCCCGAGTACAACGCCCAGCACTACGGCGTGGTGACTTCCGAGGGCTTCCATCCGGGCGTGTACTATCACCCGGAGCCAGCCGACATCGGCCTCATGTTCCGCGACGACCTCATGGCAAAAATCAACGCCAACATCACCATCGTTGGCATAGGTACGACTATGGCTAACACCATGTATAGGGGTTCGTCTGCCGATTACGTTGCCGACCTCTCGTGGTACTTCAGCGGTGCGAGTGGCTGTTTCATCAACTTCGGCCGTTATTACGAAAACTTCCGTTGTCGGCCTTCCCTCGCTTTGGCTTTACCTTATTAAATTATTTCTTCTTCCCCGCCGCCTCCGTGCGGCGGGGTCGTAAAAAATCGACAATCACATGCCACGCAAAAGACCTAAATCGCTCGACACCGACGTTGCCCGCAACCTTTGGAAGCTGGAGCATTGGGCGTACATGCGCTGCGACCAATGGAAGCGGTCGTATCGTTACACGCTCATCAATGAGTTTCGGGTGCATATCACCGAAGCCAAAAATGCGTATATCCAAGCCTTCGACATGCTGGCACGCTTCAAGCGCGAGAAGGCTGTGCTGTATAGCAAGGCTTACGGCGAGCTTTCCATTGTAGAGAGCAACATGGACCACATGATAGCAGACCAATTCTGTATCATGAGCGAGAAGGAATGGGCGCAGGCTGCTGAAATGATTGACGACATACGGGTAGGACTTTCGAGGTTGACAAGCTCGCTGACTAAAAGCGTCGGCGGGTCGGAGCTTCCAATCTTCGGAGAGGAGGGTGTATCTGCCGACTATAAGGATGCCTAACTATTCAAAATATGGGTAGTCAAAACAACATAGGCAAGCAAAGGGGTTCGTCTGCCGATTACAATGCCAACAACTCGTGGTACTTCAACGGTACGAATGGCTGTTTCAACAACAACAACCGTTATAACGAAAACTTCCGTTGTCGGCCTTCCCTCGACTATGGACGGTATGAAAATGCCAACCTCGAAAACTATCCTATCACTCTCGCCGATTGGCTTGTTACTGCCCTCGAAACAGAGAAGGGCAAACGCGGCAAGCCGTCGTACATGTTCTTTCGTCTGCATCGCATCGAGGAGCTTGTGGAACTCGCCCACGAGGTGGGTAATTGCGAAGTCATGCCGAGGGAGAGCACGGCGCACATTATCTTCGAGCCGCGTGTCCGAGAGATAGTATGCGCTGCATCTGCCAAGCGTGTGGTGCAGACGTTCTATATACGGAGCCTCCAGCCGTATCTCGGAAAACACCTATATCACCCGGACAGCTATTCATGCAGGCCGGGCAAAGGTGGTTTGAAGGCGCTCATGCAGCTGCAGGACTATGTCTTTGAAGCCAGCGAAGGGTACACCGCCGACTGCTGGCTGGCGAAGGTGGATATTCAGGCTTTCTTCATGTCGCTGGACTGCCAGCAGGTGTGCAACATTGTTACCGGCTTCATCGACCGTTATATGGCCGACCACCCACACCGGGAGCTGCTAAAATACCTCACCCGCATCATGTACATGGCCGCCACGAAAGACCATATCAAAGACATGGCGCGACCGAGCGAGCGGGCACAGCTCGACCCATCAAAAAGCCTCTACAACCGGCCATACTATACCGGCGTGCCGATAGGAGATTGGACGAGCCAAACGGCAGGCCTCATTATCACCACTGAGCCGCTGAAATACCTTGAAAGCCTCGGCTACAGCTTCGTGCACTATACAGACGACACATGTATAGTGGTGCGCGATAAGGAAAAGTGGCTACGCGACGACCTTCCGCGCTTGGAGGCCTTTTACCGCGACCGCTACGGGCTGACGCTGCACCCGAAGAAACGCTATCTGCAACACTACTCGAAGGGTGTCGAGGTGTTAGGCTACAAGCTCCGCTTCAATAGACTTCTGCCGAGCGACCGCATCTATCACAATCTGCGCTGGTACTTGGAGCGTACCATACGGAAGGCCACAGAAAACGGCGAGTATGCCGCTATCTATGGCGACAAGGTATTGCAGACCGTCAACTCGTATTTAGGCATGTTGCGGCATTGCTCCGCGTACAATCTGCGGAAGCAGATATGCGACACCATAGCTGCATCACCGCTTGGCAAGGTACTGAAGCCTGCAAAGGACTATACGAAAGTCACCGTGCGGCCTTGTTACAGCAAGGCTGCATATTATCACAATGAATACAAACAATTAAAACACAATTTGTTATGATGTACGGAAAAATCGTGTGCGGTGCATTGGTAGTGCCGCAGAATTACCCCGGCTACATTGAGCTGGATGGAAAGAAAATCTACAACCCCACAGAGGAGCAGTACCTCGCTGCCGGTTATCTCCCTATCGAGGAGAGCGAGCCGCCCGCCGAAGTGCCGGAGGGTAAGCAGGCCGAGGCTGTCTATGAGGTCAACGAAGCCGGTACTGCCATTGTGCAGAGCTGGGTAATAATCGACCTGCCGCCGGAGGTAACGCCCGAGGCTGAAAATGGGGAGGAATAACCTCCCCATTTAGGCTCATGCGATAATTTATAGAAAAAAGCCATGAAAACGACCGTCATCTGGTTTTCCATAACCTTGCTCACAGCAATAGGCCTCGTGGTGGCCGGGATAATTATACCGCCTCCCGGCATCATAGACCCCTCCGTGCTTACCGCCGTTGGTGAGCTGTTAGGTTTCGGAGCGCTGGCACAAATGCCAATGCTCATCAAAAGAGGCACTGACTTCACCATTAACCACGGCAACACAAGTGTACAAATAAACAACCCCGACAAAGATGAACATCAAGATTGAGCGCAAGGCTCGAAAGAAGGACTACACCATTGGAAAAGTGTACGTCAACGGACAATACTTCTGCGACAGCCTCGAAGATACCGACCGGGGAATTACGCAGATAATGCCGTTTACACCCACCGGCGGAGCTAACGGCTATTGGCTGAATGCCGACGGCGGCATCATTGAGAAGGTGTACGCGAAGACAGCCATACCCACCGGCATCTATGAGTGTTGCGGGTATTGGTGGGCGAAGCATAAATGCTACGTCATTATGCTGCTCCGTGTGCCCGGCTTCACCGGCATACTAATGCACAACGGCATGACCGCCGACCACTCCGAGGGCTGCATCCTGCTCGGTAAGAACAATATTGTCGGCAGGCTGGACGGCAACCGCATGTACATGGACGCTCTCGCTTCCCGTATGCTCGCCTGCGAGCGTACCGGCGAGAAGGTAACGGTGGAGGTCGTATGAGCTGCTGGCTATGTGAAAGCAACCGCTGGAAACACCTCGTCGGTGGTTTCGTGCTCGGTGTACTGCTGACGGTGTTATGCGCCCTCGGCTGCGCCGGTGGTATGGAATACAAAGACAAGGCATGGGGTGGTAGCTGGGACTGGGCGGACTTCTGCTGTACAGTAGTCGGCGGAGTGATTGGTCAGGCTTTACAAATACTAATTATATGGCTATGCGTAAGATAATTGCGATATGTGCTGCCGTCCTGCTACTGGCAGGCTGTAAGAGCGTGCAGCAGACGGTTGAGGTGCCGGTGTACATACACGACACCGCCTACACGGTGAAGGTGCAGCACGACAGCACCTACATTGACCGCTACCATACAGAGTATGTGAAGGGCGACACCGTCTTCCGGGTGGATAGCATCGACCGCTGGCGGGTGGTGTACCGTACCGACACCATGCAGAAAGTCGTCGAGGTTCCCGTGCAAGTTACCAAGACCGAGACGGTGGAGGTTAAGAAGCCGCTGTCATGGTGGCAGAAAACCTTTATCGGCTTGGGTGTGATTTCCCTGCTGGTGATGTTCGGCTGGGTGGCCTTCCGGCTACTTCGGAGGTCTTAATATACCTACTAATTATTCTCGCCTCAAGAGGCGAGAAAATTTAGTAGGGTAATATTAAATTGCCAACGGAATTGCCAACGAAAAACGGCAACTGATTGATTTTCAGTTGCCGTTTGTTGTCCTACCTGTATTTGAAACATTTGTTTCCGGCTGTTCCAAAATAGGCATATTTATACTGAAAATTAGGGCGTTCTGCATCTGCGGGACACTCTTTTTGTTTCCCAATGTTTCAAACGATGCTGAAAAAGTTGCCAACACTTTTGCCAACACTCTCATTTTGCCTCGTTGAATTTTTGCATGGCATCCCGTTTAAGGTCGTCAACGATAGCGATGTACGGCTTCATGGCTTTATAGTCGCTGTGGCCGGTGAAACGCATAACAACCTCGGCAGGTATGCCGAGCCGTATTGAGTGAACGATGAACGTGCGGCGGGCATAGTGCGTCGAAAAGTCCTCGAACATCAGCTGCTCCTCCTCGCAACGCTGGTTTCCCCGGTAGAACACCTGCCGGATAGGTCGGTCGAGCTGTGCGAGCATGGCCGCGTCTTTGAGCAGTCGGTTTGCCGCTTGGTTGGACGGTGCGTTGAGCAGATGCAGGTGGCCGGTGCTGTACCTTTCGAGGATAGCGCGGGAGTAGTCATTGAGGGGTATAGAGATAGGGTCGGCGGTCTTTTGCGTAACGATATATATAGTGTCATTCGCAATGTCGCATGGCCGGAGTGCTGCCGCGTCCGAGTACCGCAGGCCGGTGAAGGCGCAAAGGCAGAAGATGTCGCGGACGTGTGATAGCGAGCTGTGCTGCCTGCCGAAGTTGAAGGTGTACAGATGCAGCAGCTCTTCCCACTCAAGGAACGTCACCGTGCGGGGTATGTTGCGCAGGTGGGTAGGTGTTACGGGTGCTGCGCTGTACCCTTTGCCGTTGCACCAGCGTAGAAACCAATTCAGTATCGACATTTTCTTCGATAGGGTGCTGTTGCGGAGGCCGTGAGAGGCGTGCAGGTCGTAGAATTTAGCCCTTGCCGCGTCGTTTACTTCGTCGAGGTATGTTATACCGCAAGCTGCGAGTTCGCGCCCCAGCATGGCAAATTTTACGGCTGTGCCGGGCTGCCAGCTTCGCTCCCTCGACTGCGTTGCAGTAAACTCTTCGAGAGCTGCCGCGATGGTGCGCCGGACTTCCGGCTGGACTGCCTCTGGCCGCAGATCTGCGGGCGACGGTATGCGACCATTCAGGGCTGCGGAGGTGAAAATGTCGTCAACCTGCTGGCGAGCGTCGAGGATGGCCGTGTTGACGGGTGCCACATTGCGGAAGGCTCCGTGTGGCCGGGCGAGCTGCACGGTGCTGTCGAAAGCCTCCGGCGGGCAAGATACGTCGAGCGTGCGGCGGTAACGCTGCCGGTGCCATGTTACCGTCATGGCGACGCTATGCGTGCCGTCCGGGTGTGCCCGAGGCAGCAGATGGAAGGTTACGGAGTAGCGGGTTGTCTGCATGGTTAGAAATGGTATGATACACCTCCGAGGGAGAAGGTTATGCGCCGTAGCTGCTCACCCGCCCGCTTCGTTTCGCTGGCGGAAAGAGCGTCGAGGGCGAGGTATAGGATGCCGCCAGCTGCACAGAAGCCAATGCCGAGGTAGAGGGTGGCGGGCTTAATCTCCGCGTCCATGTGCTCGTATGCGTGAACCAAAGCAACGCCGCCAATGGCTTCGCAAACGACGAGCGATGTAATGGCCTGCTGGCGATGCCTGCCGGACTGCTCGAGTAGGTATGACGGCGACTGCTGGTAGTTGAACATGATAGACAGCTGCGGTGTGGTGTCCGCTGGCTGCGGTGTCTGTCCTATGCGCTGCACCTGCGCCGAAGCAATAGAGGCGAGCGCGAGCAATGAAAGCAAAATAATTGTTCTCATCATTATTGTTTTGATTTTTCAAGCATTTCGGTTAGGCGGGCGTTCTGCTCAATCAAGCGTTCAATCGACCGCTGTTGACTTACTATGACAGCCGTTAAGTCCGACTGCTCATTCTTTGTCGCCCCATTTCCGAGTAGGTCGCCACCCACTTTGTTATGGTGGATGTCGCCGTGGTTGTCAATGTACATGCCGCCTTCGCCGGTTAGTAGCCACGAGGCCGATATATCCGGGAAAACGTCGTGTATCGACACTGCAAGAGTACGGGAAATTTTGTTTTTTCCGCTCTTTATGGCGGTAAAAATCTGCGGCGTTTTGGCTCCTATAAGGCGCGAAAACTCTGCGAATGATGCTATTTGTTTGCATTGCATCACCTTTTCCAAGCGTTGAAAATCAGCATTTTTCATTGTTCTTAACATTATTTAACAAATATTTTATTTGCAGTCCAAATATTATGCTTATTTTTGCAACTGAATTTGAAAGCAAAAATACAACAAAAATTTGACATACAAACAAAAAAAAAATAACGAGGATATGAAAACAAACATTACAATCACAATCGACAGCGAGTACATTCCCGAGCTGTACGCCGTATTAAACAAAGAACGTATGAGTGCGCAGGAGTTAGTGAATGATGACAAGTTCACCGAGAAATACCCCAACCTCACAAAGAGAGCACATCGTGCGATTGAAAATCTTACAGATGTGTGCCACCAGCTAGAGGACGAATTTTTTAAATAAAACAACCGGGGGCGGGGTTGCCGCCCCCATAAACAATAACGAGACATGAAACGCTTTTTGATTTACTTAAACTGCAAGGCGGTAGATGACCGGCAGACCGAGAAGGGTGCACGCAAGTGTGCAGCCGCATGGTGCAAGAAGTACCCGGCCAATGAAGGCAACGTCGTGGAAGTGTACGATGCACAGACGGGAGAATACATTATTTAACACCGAGAGCTATGATTACCGAGAGAACAAAGAAGGCGATAGCCAAGTTTGTAGAGGACTACAAGCGCACGGTGGCCGAGGTGTATGGCGGCGACAATACCACCGCCCTCGCCGAGGACTGCACCACATACTACACGCTGGACGTGCAGGTGCTCAAGACAAAGATTAAATACACCACCACCTACCTCGGCATTGGCGACAGCAGCTATACCGAGAGCGAGACTGACGACGACGAGGCGAAGGAGCTGCTGAAGAAATGGCGTGCCGACATGCGCCGCGCCCGCCGGTATTGGGCGACCGACAGCGACACCCTCGACAAGATGGCCGACGGCGAAATTGAAGATACTAACGAAGAGGAGGAATAAGATATGGCAAACAACACCAACAACAACCAATACACCGGCGTGGACGGAGGCCTCACGGTGTTCACGGCAGGGCGCGACTTCTGCCTCATGGAAATGGTGCGCGAGTGCTGCCAGCAGTATGCCGAGCACCGCTGCACGCTGGACGAGTTTATGGATATGTACGAGGCTGTAATGCTACAAGCCGCCGAAAACCAATTACTCAACCAACAATAACCCCGGCGGGGCAGAGAGTTCTTTTCCAAGTAAAAGCAGTGACAGATTTGTACGCAAGTCTACCCACATTTGCACGCCAGCCTATTACTGCCCCGCTTTTTTGAAACGCCTAAATAATCAATATTAACCCAAAAACAAACAAACATGATGAACAATGAAGACATCTGCAAGGCACGCTTCGAGCTTCAGCTCGAAGCGGCAGAGAATAAACGCCGCCGCCAGACAATGGCCGAAATCGAAGGCGAGAAACACCGCAACAATTTGTTGCAGGAGAATGACCGTCACCACGAGGAGCTGCGCCGCATTAACGACGAGGCGCGGGTAGCAGCCCAAGACATCATGCGCCGCCGCATGGCGCTGAATATCGAGGAAGCCAAGTTGAAAGACCTCGCAAACAAAACCAACACCGGCAATGAGTAAAGCAATGCTGACAAAACCGCAGCGAGATAGAGCTACACGCGACCGGCGCATGTATGAATATTACATAGCCGAGCTCGCCAAGGGGTCGGCCAAGATGCTGATATACGAGAAGCTCGCCATGCGTTACAGCCTCACGAAGTACCAAGTAAGCCGAATTTGCAAGCAGTATGAGCGAGCTTGTGCATAACGTGGCTGCTGCGGGAAGCACCGCCGACCTCTGCAAGCTATTGAAGGTAAGCCGGACGACATTGTGGCGTAGGACAAAAGACACGCCCGAAATGTTTATGCGGCTTGGAAGAAACAGAATAGTATTATTAACAAATCCAAGTATTAACCAACAAAAAACAAACAATCATGAGTGTAATTAAGAGACCTGCCGAGATTACCGGCAAAGAAACCATTGCAGCCCTCATCTACGGGCAACCGGGTATGGGTAAGACCACCCTCGCATGTAGCGCACCGTCGCCGGTGCTGTTCGACTTCGACGGAGGTGTAGCCCGCATCAGGGACGAGCACCAAGTGCCGACCGTACAGATTACCAGCTGGGAGGACGCGCTGGCAGCCCTCGAAGAGGTAAAGAACGACGGCGGCGAGTTCAAAACCATTGTGGTTGACACCGCCAGCAAGATGCTCGACTGCATCATCAGCAACGTGTGTGGCACGGCACAGCCGCAGCTCAAGCATTGGGGCATTATCAACGCCCACTTCAAGAGCTTTCTGCGCAGCATACGCGACTGCGGCAAGAATGTGGTGTTCGTAGCACAGCGCGAGACCGAGAAGGACGGAGAGAATAACCGCTATGTGCCGCAGTTCCGCGCCAGCAACTACAAGGACGTGATATGCGACCTCGACGTATGCGGATACATGGAAATGGTGAACATCAAAGGGCAGGAAGTCCGGCAGATCACCTTCAACCCATCCAGCCGTAACGAGGGCAAGAACACAGCTGAGTTTGCTCCCGCCTACATTATTCCAACCCTCGCACCCGGACAGCCTAACACCTTCCTCACCGACCGCTTCCGTGAGTATGTAAACATGCAGCGCGAGAAGGCTGCCAAGCGTCAGGCAATGGCGAAGCGGGTTGCCGAGCTGCTGGATAAGTTTATGCCGGAGATTGCCGCCGCCGACGATGCATTGAGCATCAACACCATTGTCGAGGCTGTATCGAAGGAGAAACCCACCGGCGACGCACGCCTGCGCATTGCGAAAGCTATTAACCAAAAGGCCGCCGAGCTCGGGCTGACCTATAATAAGGAGGCGAAGCTTTATGAGTAAGATACAGACAATATCCGGGCGCAGCAGCTTCGCCACCGTATGCGAGACTGCCCGGCGCATGGGCTACCGCCTGCTGGTATGCTCCAACAGCAAGACATACCTACTGAAAGGCTGGAAGGTGGCCGTGGTGCCCACCGAAAAGGTGGCAGAGTACCTACAAGCCAAAGCACCTCAAAACCTCGTCAGCACGCCCGAAACCGAGCCGAACAAGCCCACCATCGAACCCCAAAACCCCGAGAGCAATGACAACGAAGAAACCGACACCCAAGAGTCAAGCGCCGAAGAAGCTCGTGCAGACGAGTAAGCCGGTAGTCGAGAGCAGCGTCAACTATCTTGACCCGCACAAGCCTTGCCCTGACTACCCGGACGTGATGCAATGCTCGATACGCTGCCAAAATTGCCGCTATAACCGCATGTTTGCCGACAAGCTGTGGTCGACTTCAAAGATGACCTGCGCACCTCACACGGCACGCGAGGCCGCCGAGAAGGGCGCACCCGGTCAGGCTCCGGTGGAACATGTGCAGAATTGGCTCGACAAAGTGGCGAAACACAATGCCGAGAAGGAGCTGGCAAAGAAAGCCGGAAAGGAGGCGTGCGATGAATGAGTACCGCATCTATCCGAGCCTGCTCGACAGCTACATGTACATGATAGAGGCCGAGGGGCAGGAGGACTTCGAGCAACGCAAATCCGACCTGCTGGCGAAGATTAACCGCGTGCCACAAGAGCCGAGTATGTATGCCACCCGTGGCACCGTGCTCAACGAGCTTGTGGATATGATTATTGAGCACAGAGAGCAGCGAGAGGACATGACCGTGCAGAAGGATGTCAACGGCAATTATGTGGCGACGCTGGACGGCTTCGAGTTCCGCTACGAAGGAGGTCTGCCGTGGTCACTCGCAAATAGCCTCGACGGTTATATGGCGCAGGTGTTCTGCAAGGCACCAATCGACACACCGCTTGGGCGAGTGGAGCTGTACGGCTACGCGGACTATGTCGGCATGGACGACGTGGTGGACTTGAAGACCACGAAAGCCTACACGCCGGGCAACTACCGCGAGCATTGGCAGCACTTGGTATATCCATACTGCCTAATGGCCTCCGGCGACGTGGAGCGCATCGACAAGTTTACCTACCTCGTATGCGAGCTAAACACAGCCCGCGATGGCATTACCCGAGGAACGGTGTACACCGAGGACTACGAGATACGCATGGAGGACATCACCCGCAGGCTGGTGGACTTCCTGCAGTTCCAATTCTTACCCTTCCTCGAAGACAACCGCAGCCTCATTACGGACATGCGAATTTTCAACAAGTAAAACCAACGGGGCGGGTGCTCCCCGCCCCTTAAAAACAACAGACAATGAGTACAATAATAGGACGATTGATTAAGATTTTGCCGACCGTGAGCGGCGAGAGCGCCAGCGGTAACGCATGGGTACGCGGCGGCTTCGTGATAGAGGTTGGCGACGACTACCCTAAGAAGGTTGCCTTCTCGACTTTCGGCGAAGAGCGCACAGCTGCGGTCAATGGCTTGCAGGTCGGGCGCAAGGTGCAGGTTACTTACAGCCCGGAGAGCCGCGAGTACAACGACAAATGGTACACCGACCTCCGCTGTACCAAGATTGAGGTGTTTGCGCAGGCACAGCCCGCCGAGCAGCCCGTGGCCGCTTACCCGTATGCAGCACCGGCACAGACGGCACAACCGGCGACGGCTCCAGCTCCGGCATACCCGCAGAACCCCGCACCAGCAGCACCCGCCATGATGCCGCAGGATGACGACTTACCCTTTGGAGAATAAACGCCATGAATTGCTACGGACTGAATGTTGAGAGGCTTATATGCGAGTACGGTATCACCGACCTGCACGACCTACGGCTTATTGGAGACGCTTCGCGCCTATGGTATGGAGATTGGCCTATGATAAGCGACCTCAAGAGCAAAGCCCGGCAGAATGGCACCGTGGCCGTCCTCGACCGTATCGAGAGAAGGCTGTATCACCACGAAGAATATAAAGCCGGTCTGCTATGAAAAGAACAGCCAAAAAGCCAATAAAGAAGGTACGCTGCTGCGACTGCAAGAGCAGCACCCGCGACACCTGCGGGGCGAGCTTCAACATAAAGACCGGCATATTCTTCATGGGCACCTGCTCGAAGTAACGGCGACGGTGTACCGGGCAGGGTGTTTATGGAAAACGAAAGACAATGCAACGATTTTAATTAACAATCAAACAATCAACGAGAAATGCAAAAGAAAATCACAATCGAGACCGTTAGCAACGGGTTTTTGGTAGAGCTTGGCGGAGAGAAGGCGATTGCCTTCGGGCGCGAGACAATAGGAGGCAGTATTGGCGGCCTCATTGCCGATATGCTTCCGGAGTTAAAGCGTATGCCGGGCGACACGATGGAGGTGTATATTGACACCGATAAAGGCATAGACCACCACATCAACGAGCCAGCGCTAATTGATATTGTCGGCGAAGACTACGGCATGGAAGGTGTGAGGGTGCAGGCACTCGGCGAGGACTTTATTATAAGCCTGCATGATGCCGAGGGCGGCAGGGACAACTTCACCTATGACGAGGCAATGAAATGGCTCGAAGAGCACGGCCAGCAGACATTCACCCGGAAGCAGGCCGGTATCATCTGCATCTACATCGACGAAATCAACGACAAGCTGGTAGAGGCCGGGGGCGAAGCTTTTGCCGCCGATTGGTACACAACCAACGAGCTCTATATACCGCGAGAGCAACGTTCGTCTGCCGATTACAATGCCAACAACTCGTGGTACTTCTACG
>Ga0326512_10000473_pt1 | contig 35455 bp, 55 predicted proteins | sample 1_2617_0518_D_FD_203652 | JGI IMG/M metagenome (GOLD analysis project Ga0326512, IMG submission 203652) | Bovine rumen microbial communities from UC Davis, California, United States - 1_2617_0518 | ecosystem: Host-associated > Mammals > Digestive system > Stomach > Rumen | place: USA... | reverse complement strand
GACACGCAATGAATAACCTTTATAGATATATAAAAAAAGTATATAATCACGACAGCACACCATTAAAACTAGATAATATTTACACTATAAAAAAAGATTCACGCTTTAAAGATGTATATATTTTAACAAATTACGGGTTAATATTAAGCAGTTATGCACTAAAACAATGTTTTGAAAAGGTAGGCACAAAAAATGAAAACAAATAAAAAATACTATATACTTTATAAGATAATAAAGAACTATCAAGGCGAAATCATAGACGCTGAAAACATAAACGACTTTTCAAGTTATGAAGATATAAGAAACTATTTACACTGCAACAATAGAGACATCAAAAATATAATATCAAATAATATTGATAAATTAGAAAACATTAAAACATTAAGAAACAAGTATTTTATAATTAAAGAATAGAATTGTTTTTCTATTCTTTTTTATTGCTTTATTATTGTATTATATAATATTATTAGTTATATATATTTATAATTCTATTTATAAGCATTTTAAAGGCATTTTTAGGCGTTTTTATAGCATTATAATATATTTATATTATTTTATTATTATTGTTTTAATATGGTATTTATATAGTATTATATTATTATTATTATTTTATTATGTAAATATTATGTAAAGTATATTGTTATTGTGTAAAGTTATTGTATTGTATTTTGTATAGATATTTAACAGAAGTTTTCTTGTATTTGTAAACAAAAAGTAAAACAATATCAATTAAATATTTTATATTTTTTTATTTTATGAATATATAAAAATATTATTTTTTTATTATTTTATTATTTTATGATGTTTTTATAATGTTTTTATGGTATAATAACGAACGTTTAAAGACTACCACCCGGAACCCTATTAATTGTAAGCCACCCCTATACAACTTACCTCCACAATTATATACAAAATATAAAAGGTTTCCTATTATACTCTCTCAACTATATAAAAAAATAAAAAGAATGATATATTGACATAGATGTATCAATGTGATATTATTAAAATAAATTAAGGAGTAATATAATCCATACTATAGAGGAATAAAAGCAGTAAAAAACACTATTTTACCCTTATAGAATAAAGGAAAACAAGGTATTTAAAAAGGGGGTGTAAAAGATTACAATATGGTATAAAAGTAGTAAAGTACATTTTACTATTTTAATAAAACACCCATATTATGTAAACTAAGTTATGGAAGAAAAGAAAAGTATATACTATTTAATGAATAGTGATGGAGAAATCTTACAAGAATTAGGTTCTGATTTAGATAGAATACTTAATAACGATATATTAATAAGAGGTGCTCCAATAAGAAGGACTAAAAAGTTTGATTATAAGTATATTAAACTTAATTATAAAGCAATTAAAGAATTACAGAAACAATGCCCACTAGCGATATACCTTTTAGAATTTCTAAGTTATAAAACAAACATATTAGCATTTTCTAACGGAGTATTTATTAACCAAACCAATTTTGCTAAAGAAGTGGGTATATCAAGGCAAACAGCGTGCAATTTATTTAAAAAATTAAAAAAATTAAGAGTTATAGATACACTTAGAGTTAATAATAGAAATGTTTATATATTAAATCCATATATTGCTCTTAAAGGAAATCAAATATATGATGATATTGCTGTTAAGTTTGAAAAAACCGAGTGGCAAAGATTGTCAGAGAAAAGAGGAACACACAATGAGTAAAGTAGATAAAAATGATATTTTTTCTTTATATAATTTTTATGGTTCATATAAAGAATATTATAATTATTATTGGAAACATATTAATCAAAATACAATAACTAGAGAAGATATAGAATTATATAAAAAGAACTTGGCTGAAGATAAGAGTAAATTAGGTGGTCCGATTGAGGCACTTTGTATGTTTGCTCAAATACCAAAGAGTTATGTATTTAATTCTGATGATACACCTAAAGATTTGAATGAAATTGAAGTCTTAGATATGATTATGGAGGCAAATTATGGTGAAACTAACGACTAAACAAAAGATTGTACTTGAAGCCATTGAGTGGTATTATAATGAATATGGAGTATCTCCATCAATTGATGATATTGCTGCTCTAACTAATACTTCTACTCACCCAACACACGAAAAAATAAAGAAGTTAGAAGAAAAAGGTATAATTTCTACTTTAAATGGTAAAGCAAGAAGCATTAGAATATTAAAAACACTAGAGGAAATAGAAAATGATGAATATTAGAGAGTATATTATGCTTGTTTTACAGAAAAAGAAGATGACTAGAGCCGATTTCTGTAAGAAAATCAATGAAATTGAAGATAAAATTGGTGAAAAGAAGACTACTAACCAAAATATTACTAATTATCTTAATGGAACTGATGATAAGCATAATATAGGCTATAAAATGGCTTTGAAAATGGAAAAGGCACTAGATTTGCCTAATGATACATTAATAAATATGGTCAAAAATCCTATTACACCTGATGTAGCAAAGGATTTTGATAAATTAAAGAAGAAAGTGAGGAATTTATAATGATTGTTATTCAAGAAGATGGAAATTACTTTGGAGAAACTAAGGTTTTAGGTATAGGTAACGCTAAACCAGAACTAAAATACGGAAAGGTTGCTAAAAAACTAAGAGAGGACGCAAATTTAACTAAAGAAGATTTATCTAAAGAGTTTTCTATTAAAGTAAAACTAATAGAAGAGATGGAAGAGCAAAAAAAAGGTATGACAGAAGAAATAATGGCTAAATATTGTGAAAAATTTAATGTAAAAAAGGAAGATTTCTTTGATACTAATACTGCAAGACTAATTTTAGGTGAAAATGGAGTAGTATTAAAGACATTTGATACAGCAGAAGAGTGTAAAAAAGCATTTAATAAAATTATGCTTGATTATATTGCAAATAGAGATTTATTCATAGATTTTAGTGAAAACGCATTACAAGAAGCAGAAAAAGGGGGTGAATAGAATGAAGATTAGAGTAATTAAACCATTTACAGACAAAAAGTTTAATGATGAAATACTTAGAAAAGTAGGAGATATTATTGATACTGATGACGAAAGTTTCAGATGTGATGAAGAACTTGCTAAAACTAGAATTAAACATAAAGTTTGTGAAGAAGTAAAAGAAGAAAAGACTAAAAAAGGGTTCAAAAAAGAAAAAAAGGTTGAAAAAGTAGTAGAAGAAACTGTTGAAACAACTGAAGAACCAGTTGAAGAAGAAACTAAGGGAAAGAAAGAAATAGATGAATAATGCCACTTAAAGTAGGCGATAAAATTGACATTAAAGGACCTATTACCGTAGGTTCTAATTTATTATCTAAAGATAAACCAGAAAATGAGTATTTTAAAACTTTTAAAGATATAATTGCAATTCTTAAAAGTTCTATGGCTCAAAATGAGAAATTAAAATGGTGTAGCGTAGCATTTAATGTTTTAGATAGTTGGTTTAATTTAGATGAAGATGAAGAATTAAAATCTTGTAAATATTGTAAAAATAAACTTATTCCAGCACTTCATAATCTAGTTGAAAAAAGTAAGATAGAATATATGCCAGATTTCTTTGATTATTATAAAAGAGCGTATGCTTTTGCTGCCAGAAGAGATTTTGAGTGTTTTGTTGATTTTATGGAATGGAATGAACCTAAGAAAGTATATGCTAATAGAAGAACACTTTTAGGTCCTTATGTTAGTGCATTAGGTAATCTCCCATTTGATAAAGAAAAACAATATTTAATAGTTTCATACCCACCATCAGCAGGGAAATCTTATATAGCAACACTATATAGTGCTTGGGCATTTGGTTTATCTACTTCTAATTCTATAATTCGTATGAGTTATTCTGACGAATTAGTACTAGGTTTTTCAAGAACTATTAAAAATTATATTTCATCACCAGAATTTGCTGAAATATTTACTAATTTTAAAATATATAATGGAAAACCTTTTGAAGTTGAAAGAGAAAGCGATTGGAAGATAAAAAATGCTAATGTACCTAAATCATCACATATAGCCAGAACTCGTAGTGGTTCAACTACAGGTGAAAGAGCAACATTTGCACTTATTTTTGATGATATGACTAAAGGTGCTGATGAAGCAAACTCAGAAAGCATACATAGAGGCATTTATGATAAATGGCTTACAGAATGGTGGAATAGACGTGATGGGCAAAGATGTAACTTTATATTTTTAGGAACACAATGGTCGCCAGAAGATATATTAAACAGAATTATTACTGATAGAAATGCTATTGAACCATTAAAAACTACAGATAATCCTTATGTAATGGAAAATTCTACTACAACAGTTATTAGAGTTCCAATGCTTGATGATGAAGGAAAAACTACTTGTGCAGAGGTTTACCCTCAAGAAGTAGCAGAGCAAATAAGAGATACAACTGACCCATTCTTATTTAGTTGTGTTTATCAACAAGACCCAATAGCACCGACAGGAAGGGAATTTGCCTATGAATGTATAAGAACTTATACTGAACTTCCAAAGGATTTGTCTGGCAATTCATTTGCAACACTAGACCCTGCAAGAAAAGGGAAAGATAATGTATCTATGCCAATATTTAAAAGTGATGGTAATGGAAGTTATTATTTAATTGATGGTATATTTGAGCAAAAATCTATGGATTATTTATATGACAAGATAATTAATAAGATAATTGATAATAATATTACACTATTTGTAATAGAAAATAATACAGATACATCTTTAAGAGCATTACTTGAAAAGAAATTACAAGAAAGAGGCTATCATCTTTGCGAAATTCAAGAAAAATATAATACAGGTAAGTCAAAAGAACAAAGAATTAAAGATAATAGGGGTATAGTTCAAAGACAAATAGTATTTCCTGATAAAATGGTATTTAAACCAAATACTGACGTAGGAAGACTTATGGAAAACTTAACTAGGTATAGTTTTGACTACCCAAACAAGCACGATGACGCTCCAGATAGTGTTTGTATGTTTGCAAGTGAAATTATTATGAAAAATTATAAATTTGGAAGGATAAAAGCCGTAAAAAGATGGTTTTAATAAATAAACTGATAAAGCAATATCAGTTTTTTTAATATTGGTTGACAAATATTTATATCTTAGATATAAACCATAGTGAGCAATCAGATTTTCCCTTTCTGGTTGTTCGGTGCTACGCTCGGAAACATAATAAATTATGTTTCCCCCTAACTCGAGGTTAGTTTATAAGACTTTTACTATGGGCAGTTCATAGGACCTCGACCCCCAATATTAGCCGATAGTGTAATGGTAACACGGTGGTCTCCAAAACCGCAACTCGAGGTTCGAACCCTTGTCGGTTAGCCAAATTTGAATAATAGGAGGGAAATAAATGGAAAATAATACAGAAAATGTTGAAAATGTAATTTCTACTAATGCAGCATTACCTACTAAAGATTATACTGAAGTAATAGGACCTCCAATTGCTCAATTTTATGGAAGAAAAGTATTATATGATGATTATTTACCAGAAGATATTAATGGGAAAAATACTTCTGAAAATGCAAAAATTATTGGAGATATTCTTAATCATATCTGGTCATCTCATAACCAAAACGCTAATGAGATTGATTATTTAGAAAAGTATTACAGAGGTTATCAACCAATTCTTGGTAAAAGAAAAGATATTAGACCTTCTATTAACAATATAATCCTAGAAAATAATGCTTACTTTGTAGTTAATTTCAAAGTGGGTTATGTATTTGGTGAACCAATACAATTTATTCAAAGAGGAGATATTGCTAATCCTGAGGTTGGTATTTTAAATGGCTATGCAGTTGCTGAAGATAAATATGATAAAGATAGTGAACTTGCTGAAAGCGTTTATACTGCTGGTATAGGTCATAGATTAGTACTTCCAAATAATAATGACGATAGTCCATTTGATATTATTAACTTAGATAGCAAATGTTCATTTATTGTTTATTCTAGTAAAGACCCTGCTCATTCTAAATTATTAGGTGTTACTTTTACTAGAAGTGAAAGAAGTAAAACTATTCAAGGTAGTGTATATACAGATACTGGTTATTATACATTTGAAAAAGCAAATACTGAAACTGCTTTCAATGTTAAATTTGTTAAAAACCATTTCTTAGGTGTAATTCCTATATTTGAATATCACTTTAATAAATGGCGTCTTGGAATAATTGAAGTAGTTATGAGTATATTTAATGCAATAAATAGAATAGATAGTGGAGATTTAGATGGTTTAGAACAATATGTTCAAAGTTTATTAGTATTCATTAATAATGAAATAGACCCAGAAACTTATAAAGAAGTTATGGATTTAGGTGCTGTTGAACTTTCTACTGCTGACCCATCAAGACCTGCTGATATTAAGTTAATACAAAATGAAATAGACCATCAAAATACTGAGGTATTACATAAGAGATTACTTAATACTGCATTTACTATACTAGGTATTCCTACACAAACTACTAGAACAAGTGGTGGAGATACAGGTATGGCTAGACAACTTAGTGATGGTTGGACTATGGCACAAGAAAGAGCAAAACAAGAAGAAAATGCCTTTAAACGTTGTTCTAAAGAAGAAATTAAATTAATTTTAAAGATTTGTAGAATGACACCTAATAGTGAAATTAAAAAATTAACATTAAAAGATATAGACCAAAAATTACCAAGAGGTAGAGATGATAACTTCTTAGTAAGAGCACAAGGATTGATGAACTTAATCACTTCTGGTGTATCTCCAGATGTTGCTTATGCTTCTACTGGTATATTCGCAGATAGTAATGAGGCTTATCAAAAATCACTTGATTTCTATGGTGGTATTGAAAATTGGATTAAGTACTTTGTATTTAAACAAACTGATACTCCAGAAGAAGAAAACGAAGATACAGAAGAAAGTACTGAAATTAAAAGTAAAGAGTGGTCAATAAATAGAGCACAAGAAAAAATAGAAAGAAATATGGAAAGTAAAAATGATTAATACTTTCCTCTTACATCGCCTTAGTAGTTCTAAATAGGTGCAACTCCTATAAAGGCGACTAATTTTACTTTGATACCGAGTATAAGGTATAGCACTCAGAAGTAGAAACAGACTACTATAAAAATGTGAGTGGAAGGGAGAGATTTTTATATGAACAAGGAAGAATTAGTAAAAATACTTGGAAACGAGGAATTAAAATCTAATGAGGAGAAAGTTGACGCTATTAATAAATTATTAGCAGAAAGCACAATCCCAAAAGATAAATTCAACGATACAAGTGCAAAACTAAAGGAGGCAGAAGAAAGACTTACTTCAATGTCAAATGATTTTGAAGAATTTAAAAAATCTAAAATGACAGATGAAGAAAAGAAAAATGCAGAAAGAGAAAGTATGCAAAATCAACTTTTAAAATACCAAATGGATTTGAATAGATTAGAAGTTGAAAAGATATTTGAAAGTAATGGTCTAACACAAGAAGATTACAAAGATATTGAAGCCAATATTATTGGTAAAGATAGAGAAACTTCTATTGCTAGTGCTAATGCTTTTGTAAACATTTTAAAAGCAAAATCTGAAAAAGTTGCTCAAGCAACTAAAGAAGAACTTTTAAAACAAACTCCAACACCTATAGGTGGAACAGGAGGAACTCAAACTGTAAGTAATTTAGAAGAATTACAAAATGCCTATTCCAATGCTCTAAAAGAAAAAGATGTAGTTGCTCAAGCAAAATTGCTTAGAGAAATACAACAAGAGCAAGCAAAAAGTCAATCCAACATCTAGTTCGTAGCATTATTTGTTAAAGGGAAGATTTAAAAATAAAGAAAGAGGTGTTTAATTATGACAGGTCAAGAAACTGTACAATCATTCAATGTCCTAAATTATTCAGGATTATTATATAACAAAGCAGACACAAGCACTCCATTCTTAAACTTAATTAGTGGTAATGTAAAATACACTAATTCAGTAGAATTTGTTTGTGGTCAATATTATACTAGCGAAGAAGGAGTTATTCCAGCAATTTCTGAAACTGCTTCATTAACTGCTCCAGACGCTACATTCGTAACAAGAAGTCAATTATCTAATGTTACACAAATTTTTATGGAAAGTGTTGCAATTTCTTATGCAAAACAATCAAATATGGCAACTTTAAGTGGTGTTAATATAGCAAATCAAACTGCTAATCCACAAAATGAATTAGATTTCCAAGTTGCTAGAAAAATGGAAAAAGTTAAAAGAAGTATTGAAAAAACATTCATTCAAGGTGAATATAACAAGGCTACTGCTGATAGTGAAATCAACAAAACTAGAGGTATGCTAGAAGCAATCACTACTAATGTTGTTGCAGCAGGTGGTAAAGCACTAGATTTATGGTTACTTAACGAAGCAGTTGCTGATATTAAAACTGCTGGTGGAGATATAACTAATATCTACGCATTCGTTAATACTAACAACTTACTTCAAGTTAATGGTAACGCTATAGAAATGGGTATGCCAATAGGTATTGCTAAAGATACTGAATATGGTATTCAAGTTAGAGATGTTGTTCTTCCAATAGGTGCAACTATTAAATTAGTTTTAGGTGCATTTATTCCAGAAGGAACTGCATTAATATTTAACCCTAAATATATAGGACCAGTTGAACAACCAGTTCCAGCAAAAGGTAACTTCTTCTTAGAAGAACTTGCTAAAACAGGTGCAGGTGCTAAATATCAAATCTTCGGTCAAATCGGTTTAGACCACGGTCCAGAATGGTTTGCTGCTAAGATTACAGGATTATCTACTACATTTACTGCTCCAGTTGGACAAAAAATTGTTACTGTTGCTAGTGAATAATAATTAAAGAAAGAGGTGTATTTAAAATGACAGACAATGAGCAATTAGAAATGTTAAGATTATTAATCTTTAAAGATAGTAGTTATGATGAACAAGATGAGTTATTAAATGTTTATCTTGATTGTGCTCGTGCAATTCAATTAAATGCACTTTTTCCTTATAATGATAAGGCTACTGTTAGTGAAGACAATTATAGACTAAGAAACTGGCAAGTAAGATGTGCTAAAGAATTGTATGAAAGTTCAGATAGAAGTGGAGTTCAATCTTATAGCGAAAATGGTCTTAATGTTAGTTACTTTGCTAATATTGTTTCACAAAGCCTAATGATGGAACTAACTCCAAAGGCAGGTTGCCCAAAGGAAAAGGAAAGTGATGAAGATGATACCAATTAAACCAAATCCTAATGATTGGAAAAAACCTTTATATGTTGCTTCTTTCAAAGAAGTTAGTTATGATGACGAACTTAATGAAATAAGAATGTATGACGAACCTATCTATTACGAATATAATTATCAACCAGTATCTAGTTATTTAGATATTCAAGCATTTGGTAAAGACGCAATAGAAATGAAAAAAATAGTTATTCCAATTAGTGATAAAGATTTATTTAAAGAGTATGACGTTGCTTACTTAGAAGGTGCAACTCCCGAAGGCGAAGTTAATTATGGAGATAATGCAAATTATGTATTTCTTCCACCAAAAGAAGGTAATGCAGTAGTTATAATATATTGTCAAAAAATAAAAGGAAAGTAGGTGCTATTTATGTATAAATTTACAAATGGTGTTGTTTGTTATGACGAGGCTACTAGAGATAAATATATTAAATCTGGTATGATTTTAGTCAAAGAAAAACCAGTAAAGAAAGAAGTAGAAGAAATTGGCGAAGAGGAAATACAAAGTAAGGCTGAGCCAAACAAGTTTAGAGCAACTAGAAAAAGACCTAACAAATTTGGTAGAAACCTTAAATAAAGGCATTGATAAGACTACTAAAGAATTAGGACAAAAAAGTTTAGAATATATGCAAAAACAGTATGCAAATAATAAAATGGGGGGTCATACTGGCAATATAAATCTAAAAGCCTATAATAAAAGATACAAAAATGGATTTATCATATCTTCAGGAAACGATGAAGTTGCAGTTTATAATGAATTTGGAACTGGTATTGTTGGTGCTGGTACTAATCCATTAGCAGATGAAGCAGGCTACGAATATAATGTTAGTAGTCCACACAAAGGAGAAATTCCTGCTGGTGCTATAGCAGAATATGGTAGAGAATTTGCTGAAAGTGTAACAACGCCAGATACTTGGTGGTATTATAAAAATGGTAAGTGGTGGTACACAAAAGGTATGAAAGGAAAGAATATGTATTCTTCTTTAGTAGATGAACTTAGAGATAATGCTGTTAAAGATTTCAAAGCGTCAGTTAGTCAAACTATAGGAAGTTATGGAGGTAAGTAATGATAGCAAAAAAAGTATTCAAAGAAAAATTTTTTCCAGAATTAAAAGAATATGTAGAAACTAATTCTATTTATTCACCATTAGTTACTAAAGTATATACTGAACAAAGTAAAGTATTTCCTATAGTAACTGCTCGATTAGTTACTGAAAGACAAAAATTCGGTAATCTTACTTATGGTGAAAGAAGATACCCATTTAGAATATATATTGATGTATATTCAAATGATAAGAGTATAAACAACACTAAAGTATCTAAAATAACAATAACTGATGAAATATCAGATTTAATAGAAACTTACTTTAATGAAACTTGCAAAGTATCGTTATCAAGAGATGATGATATTGCAAATATAGATGGTACTATTAGAAGAAACTTAATAAGAGTTGAAGGAATAATAGATACTAAATTAGGGGAAGATAATTTAATTATTTACCCTGCTAGCAACTATCAAGGGGAATAAATAAAAAAAGGAGTGATAAAATATGGCTAAGGCTTTTAACGATATAGGTATTGAATTAAGAGTTAAAGAAAAAACTGACGCAAAGTATTCGAAAGATATTTTAGTAGAAATTAAATCTACACCAGCAACTGGTCAAGCAGGAGGAACATTAGAAGTTACTACTCATAGTGACCCAACTAAAGTTTATATACCAGATAGACCAGATACAGGAGATATGGATTACACTTACAACTATACAGAAGCAAATTATACTGCTGTTAAGGCTGTTTGTGATAATACTGAAAAAGATATTCTTATTAAATACCCAGATGGAACTGGTGTTGAATACTCAGGTATATGTCAAACTTGGCATAATGAAGTTTCAGTTGGTGCTGTAATTGAATGTACATTACACTCTGTACCAGCAACTTCACCAGCAGATTTAACTTCATCAGAAGTAACTGCAAAAATAGCAACTGAATAATTATTTAAGGAGGGAAAATTATGAGGAAATGCTCAATTACAATTAAAGATAAGGAATATACTATTCAATTAAATAGAGAAAGTGTTACATGGTTGGAGGCTGCAGGTTTTGATGTATCAAAATTTGATAGTAAACCATTAACATATATTGAATTATTATGGACAGCAGGTTTTATAATGCACCATAATGAAGTAAACCCTAATTATGCTTTAAAACTTATGGACAGTTATAGAGAAGAGGGTGGAGATGTAGCAGAAATTGCTAAATTTGTTATAGAAGAATATCAAACTTTTATATCTGCCCTTTCCGTTACAAATTCCAAGAAGAAAGCAACAATAACAGAAATTTAGATGAAGAAGATGGTAAGCAATATAAAAATCTTACCGATTGGTTTAAAGATTTGCTTCCATCTGCAATAGAATACGGTATGTCTGTCAAAGATTTTTGGGAAGAAGACCCAGAATTATTTTGGGCATATCGTTTTTCTTATATAAATAAACTTAAAAGAGAAAATGAAATAAATAATTACAATGCTTGGTTACAAGGTATGTATTTCTTTGAAGGAATATCAATAGCACTTGCTAATTCTTTCGGTAAAGGAAATTATAAATACCCAGCAGAACCATATGCTTTTAAAGAAAAAAATGAAGCAGAAGTTCCTAAATTAACAGAAAAAGAAAAAACTGTTATTGAATTAAAGGGAAGAGTAGCACAAGTCCAAGCATTATGGAAAAAAAAGGAAAAGGGCAAAAAAGATAACACCGTAGAAAAGAGAGAAGAGGAGGTGTAATAAATGTTAAAAGTACCATTAAACATACAACAATTCGCAGATAATGCTGTTGAAGTAGAATTACAGATGGTAGTAAATGAATTACAATCATCAGTTAATAAAGCAAATAATTCTTTAAAAACTTTAAAAGGGAATGTCAAAGATACTAAAAATGAAACAAATGCTTTAAAAAGTGCTGCAAAAGATATACATAGTGCTTTTTCATCAATTAATCTTTCAAATTTATTTAATTCAATAAAAAGATTAGGCAAATCTTTATATAGTGATTTTTTAGAAAAAGCAGTAGATACATCAGAAGAATTAAACTTATTCAATGTTGTATTTGATAATATGGAAGAAAATGGTAAAAAAACATTTAGTGAATTAGGAAAAGAAGCAACTCAGTTTCAAAACAAATTAAATGAAGCCTTTGGAACAAACAAAAAAGAAACAATGCGTTATCAAGGTTTATTCCAAGCAATGGGTGAAAGTGCTGGTTTAAGTGAAGATATTTCAGCATTAATGAGTGAAAATATGACTAAATTAGCATACGATTTAGCCTCACTTTATAATACTACTGAAACAAAAGCAGCAGAGAGTTTAAGAGCAGGTGTTTATGCAGGTCAAACGAAGCCTTTGAGAAACTATGGTATAGATGTAACTCAAACTTCGTTCAAACCAATAATGGAAGGTTTAGGACTTGATAAATCAGTAAATGAACTTACTCAAGCAGAAAAAGAAGTATTAAGATATATAGCAACACTAAATCAAGCAGGAAATGCGATGGGAGATTTCGCTAATACTATTGAAAGTCCAGCGAACCAATTAAAGGTATTAAGACAACAATTTTATGAAATGCAAGCAGCAATAGGTAATTTATTTGTTGGTGCATTTTCAAGAATACTTCCTTATGTTAATGCAATTATAATGGTTATTAAAGAAGTAGCAAAAGCAATAGCCGGCTTCTTTGGGATAGAAATTCAAGATTTTAATAGTGGTATTGCGAGTTATGCCGAAGACTTAGATACATATAGTGATGGTCTTGGTGGTATTGCAGATAGTGCAGATAGTGCAGGAAGTGCAATAAAAGCATTAAAAAGACAAACTTTGGGATTTGACCAAATCAATAATTTAACTTCACCTACACCAAGTTCTGGTGGTTCATCTGGCGGTGGCGGAGGTGCTGGCGGAGGTGTCTTAGGTGGCATTGATGATAAATTATTAGCAGCACTAAAAGGCTATGATAATGGTATGGAAAAAGTCAGAATGAAAGCAAATCAAATTAGAGATAAAATGATGGAAATTCTTGGTTTTACCAGAGATATAAATGGTGAATGGGAATGGGGCGGATTTTCTGCCTTAGTTAAAAACTTTACTAAATGGTTTGGTGATTTAGATTTCAAAGGAAAAGTTTTAGTGATTGGTGGAATGGTTACAGCATTTACAACATTATTTAAAATAATTAAAAAAATCGGAGATTTAACAGGAGTTACAACTTTATTTAAAGCAATAGGAACTGCGGGAGCAGGAACAGCAGCAGGAACAGCAGCAGGAACCGCAGGAGCAGGAAGTGCAGGAGTTCCAGCAGGATTAGTTGTGTTAGGAGCCATTGCAGAAGCAATTCAATTAAAACAATTATCTGATACATTTGATATGGTTGAAGGTAAAATAAAAAATTCATTCTTATTTGGAAAAGGCATAGATTTATCTTGGTTAGATAAACTTAATATTGGAATAAGCACGTTTAATTTAGCATTAGGAGCAAATGCTCCATTATTAGGATTAGTTGAATTAAAGAAAGCAATAGCAACATTTAAAGAAAGTATTGAACCTGTAGAATTAAATGATATATTAGATTTAGCGGGTGCTAGTAAAAAAACAAAAGAAACTTTAGGTGTTGTATTAAAAGATTATCAAGACTTTACTAAAGATTTGAATATATTAAAAGTTTTAGGTGCTAAACAAACAGACAAAAATGGTGGAGTGTTAGGAACAATAATAACTCAACAAAACGTAGATGAATTAAAAAGATTATTTGGTGACGCAACTCAAGTAACAATTACTGCTATGGAAACTCAAAAAAATGAAGCATTAGGTAATTTAGAAAAAATCAAAGATAAACTTGGTCCTGCATATAAAGGTATTAATGATAAAATTGTTGCTTCTTATAAACAACAAGAAGATGACGCAAAATCAGCAAACAATAGAATAAGTGAAATATTAGATACTGCTTTAAAAGAAAGAGGATATTTAACTCAAGAAGAAATGGACGAAATTAATAAAATAAGAGAAGAGTCACAAGATAAAGCAATAACTAATTTATCTGATAGTGAAGCAGAAATGCTTGCTATAAGACAAACAATGAAAGATAATGCAGTAAATCTTAGTGTAACTCAAGCGTCTGAAATTTTAAAAAAGAGTGCTGAAACAAGAGATAAAACTATTGAGGACGCTAAAACTCAATATGACAACATATTAAAAGAAGCAGAGAAATTAAAAGACGCTGGAGCAATTAATGATAGTGAATATAAGAAAATGCGTGACGCAGCAAAAACAACTTATGACGAAACTGTTAAATCAGCACAAAACCAACATAAAGAAATATATGATGAATTTGCTAAACAAAATGAAGATATTGCAAAATATATAGATGAAGATACAGGAAAAGTAATACCTACTTGGAAAGCATATCTTAATAAAATAAGTGGTTGGTGGAAATCACTTTGGGGTGAAACTGAAGATGACTTTCAAAATAATACTAGACCTAAATTAAAAAAAGATGGTAACCAAGCAGTAGAAGATGTTAATAGTGGAATAAAAGAAAAACCAGACCCAGAAATCAATATTAAAGGTAATACATCTTCATTAAAAACAACTGTAGATGGTGCTATAACATACATTGATACTGGAAAAGCAAGTATTAAAGTTGACGCAGATATGACTAACGCAAATAAAACATTATCTTGGTGGAAAAGAGGTTTAAATGCTGCATTTGGTCTTAATTTAAAAGCAAGTGGTGGAGTATTTGCCAATGGTCAATGGCAACCAATTCAAGCATACGCTAATGGAGGTATTCCAACAGGTGGTCAATTATTTATGGCTAGAGAGGCTGGACCAGAATTAGTAGGTAAAATTGGAAGACATACTGCTGTTATGAATAATAATCAAATAGTTGATAGTGTTAAAGCAGGTGTATATGAGGCTGTAAGTGCTGCTATGAGTAATGGTGGTATAGGTGCAGTTCAAATAGACTTACATACTGATGAAGGTGTAGTTGTAGATAGAATAAATAAAATAACTAGACAAACTGGAGAATGTCCTATCAATATATAATATGAGTGTAGCACCTTAGAAAAAGGGAACATAGAAAGGAATGATTAATATGGATTATGATATTTATGTTAATGGAACAAAATTACCTTATGTTGCTTCATATCAAGTAGGTTGGTACGATGTATCAAGAGATAGTGGAAGAGATACAACTACTGCTGATGGTACAATGATATTAAATGTAATAAGTCAAAAATTTAGATTGGATATAACAACAAAATATTTAACAGGAACAGAATTAAATACATTCTATTCACAAATTAGAAACGCACCAACAATGACAGTATCGTTTTATAACCCATATACTGCAAGTAGAGAAACAAAAACAATGTATAGAGGAGATAGAACATCAACATTAAGATATACAACAAGTAACAGTTCTATGTTTGAACCTATTACAATAGCATTAATTCAATTATAGGAGGTAGTATATGGCAACACAAAATTTTATAAATGAATGTAAAAACAGAGCAAATGCTAATAGATTAGCAAAATTCAATATAGGAAATCTTGCCGTAAGTCAAACTAATTATTTAGTAAATATAGAATTAAAAGATAGTTGTTATGTTAATGATACTATTATAGGTTCAATATATACTAAAAGTGCAGAGGTCAAATTATTAAATCTTCTTGCCAATACAGAATTAGTAGGGCAGACAATAACTCCAGAAATTGGTGTTAGATATACTGATAATAGTGAAGAATATATAACTTTTGATGATTATATAATAGAAAGTGTAAATGATGAACAAACAGCAAGTAATACAAAATTTACTGCTATGAATGGAAGCACATTGTTAGATAAACAATATATTTGCTTATTATCATTTGAAAATGGAACTACACATACTATAAATGAGTTTTATCAAGACGCTTGTAGTCAAATAGGATTAACTCCGACTGATGTAACATTTGATAATAGCGAATTAATAATGACAGGTAATCCATTTACTAACAATGAAACAATAAGAACTGTATTAAGTGAAGTAGAAAAAGTTTCATGTAGCATAATTAAATTTGATTGGGCAAATGAAACAATCTCTCTAACATGGTTAAGTGACCAAATAGATTACGAATTTAATACAAGTGATTATTCTACTTTAGAAGGTAGTATGACACAATACGGACCTTTAAATGTAATTATATTAGGTAATTCACAGTTAAATGGTGAAAATGTTGTAATGACAGATGAAGAAAGTGTTGAAGAAAATGGAGAACATCAAATAATGATAGATAGTCCATATTTCTTATATACTGAAGCATTAAGAAATCAAGCAATTCAGGCTATATATGATAAGTTAGATGGGCTTAAATATTATGATTTAAAATTAACAACTCCTTATGGTAAACCATTTTTAGAAATAGGAAATAAAATAAGAATTAATACTAATGAAAATCAAGTATATGATACTTATGTATTAAGTCATACATTTACTTATGATGGTGCATTTCAAAGTATAATTGAAAGTCCTGCTCTAACAAGTGAAGAACAAACAGTTAAAAATGAATTTAAAGGTAATTCGGTAAAAGAAAGATTAAAAAGAACTGAAGTTATAGTAGATAAAACAACTGGTGATATAACTGCATTAGCAGAGAGAGTAACAACAGATGAAGAAAACACTTATTCAAAAGAACAAGTAAACCAATTAGTTATAAATGCACAAAATGGATTAACAAACACATTTACTGAAGCAGGTGGAAATAATATATTTAAAAATACTGGTTTATGGTTTGAAAGTACACAAAAACAATATTTATATCCTAGTGATGATTTATACCCTAGTGATGATTTATTTATGTCAGCAGATAGTTATTACGAAGATTGGGACGGATATGTAAAAAGAAATAGTAATCTAAACGCTATGAATGGAAATTCATTATTATTACAAACTGGTTATTTAGCACAAGAACAACAAGTACCAAATGGAAATTATACAGTTAGTTTTAAATATAAAAAATTAATAGAATTAGCAACTTGTACAGTAAAAATAAATGATGATGAATATACATTATCAGAATTAACTGATACAGAATTTCAAACTGGTTTATTAGATAATAATGGAGAATATATTACAAAACCATTAGAAATAAGTTCTAATAAAATACAAGTATTATTTTATACAGATACAGATGATAGTATAGAAATATATGATTTAATGGTAAATGCTGGAAAAGTAAAATTAGCATATTCACAAAATCAAAATGAAAGTCATACTACAAATGTAAATATAAGTAATGGTATAACTATAACAGATACAAATTCTACAACAACATTTAAAGCAAATGCAGATGGAATAAGAACATTAAATTCACATGGAGATGAACTATCTAAATTTACTGATAAAGGTATGTATATAGAAGAAGCAGAAATAAATAAAAAAGCAACAGTTGTAGGTACACTTATTCAAGAAGTAGATGACCAAACTTGGTTTACTAGATTATAAGAGGAGAGTGATTAAATGGCAAGTGCGAGTGGAAATTGGAGTGGAGATAGTCGTTTTAGTTTAATAATGAATGTAAGTGAAAGTTATGTTAGTGGTGGAGCAGAAAACTACTCTAATGTAGATTGGAATTTACAATTAAAAAGTACATCTTCATATAGAACATATACAAATTATGCAAAAAACCCATTAGTTGCTTATGTTGATGGGCAACAAGTATTTAATCAAAATATAGCCTATGATTTACAAAATAATACTGTCACAGTAGCAAGTGGAACTGTAAGAGTATATCATAATTCAGATGGAACAAAAACAATAGGATTTAGTGCTAGTTTTACTGATAACTCAAACGGTAAAGGTTCTGCAAGTTGTAGTAGTTCTATGGGATTAACAACAATAGGAAGATATGCTGTGACTAATAGTGTATCTGGTAGTAATATAGAAAGTAATTTTAGTGTAAATTATACTAAATATTCAAATTCATTTTCATATAAATTAAGAATATCAATACCAAATGTTGTAATGTTAGAAAGAATAGACTATAACACAAGTGGAGCAAGTTTTAGTTTAAGTCAAACAACAATAGATAATTTATTAAATAGATATAATACAACTAATAATGTACCATTAGGATTTGCTGTTGAAACATATAGTGGTGGTACAAAATTAAGTGATGGAAATGAAATTAAAATAACTGGAAAAATAGTAAATGCAAACCCAGTATTTACTGATTTTGAATATGAAGATATAAATGCTACTACATTAGCATTAACAGGAGATAGTAGCATAAATGTAAATGGTTATTCGACTATTAAAGCAACTATATCAACAACAAATAAAGCAACAGCAATTAAATCAGCAACTATGAGTAAATATAGATTTATTATAGGAGATACAAGTTCTGATGTATCTTATAGTGATGATAGTACAGTTGAAATTACTATACCAAATGCTAAAAATGGTACATATAATATGTATGCAATAGATAGCAGACAAAATAGTACATTAGTGACTAAATTAGCAAGTAATGAAATAAATTATACTCCAATATCATTAAATGCAAGTAGTTTATCAGCAACAAGAGATAGTAGTGGAGTAGGAACTAATTGTACTTTACATTTTGAAGGAACATTTTGGAATAATAGTTTTGGTCAAGAAACAAATTCAATAACGAGTGTTTCATATAGATTTAAAAAGACATCAAGTAGTACTTGGGAAACAGGACCAACTACAATAACACTAACGATAACAGATGATACTTTTTCATTTACTGGAACAATAGGAACCAATAATCAAGGATATAGTTGGGATTTAGGAGATAGTTATAATATAGAAATAACAATTAGTGATGAATTATCAACTATAACAAAAGAAGTAATATTAATGTCAGCAGTACCTACATTAGCATTAAGTAAAAATGGTGTAGGAATAATGGGAAAATATGATGATAATGTTGGTGGATTATTACAAGTAGGTGGAGAGAAAGTAAATTTAACAGATGTATATTCAACAAGTGAAATTAAAACTAATAAAGTGTGGATTGATGGAAGTCCTATATATAGAAAAGTAGTAAGTGTAGATTTCCCTACAAATTCAAATGCAACAGCCTCTACTTATCACAATATTTCAAATATAAGTATAATAACTCATTTTTGGTTAATGTGGTATGATAGCACTGACCAAGCGTGGTATAACTATTATAAAGATACAAGTGGTAGTTATTATGTACAAATTGATAATGTGACATCAACCGTAGTAAGAGTTAAAGCAAATAATACTGCTGTAAATTGGAATGCAAGAACAAGACATAAATACGCAATAATAGAATATACAAAATCTAGTTAAATTGCACAAAAATAATAATTAATATATAATAGAAATAGAAAGGATATGATAATATGGCATATAATAAAACCATTTGGGAAAATAAACCTAGTACAAACTCTCCAGTAAATGCTAATAATATGAATAAAATAGAACAAGGAATATATGATAGTTCATTAGGAGTAGAAAAAATAGGAGATATTACATTATTAGATACAACTGACAAAACAAGTGTTGTTAATGCTATAAATGAATTGGTAAATAAATTTACACCAGTAGTTTTATATAATGATACAACAGGAACAACAGGAAATATAACTGATTTAAGTGATAATGTATCTAATTATAGTTATTTAGAAATATTTTATAAAATGACCAATACGATACAATCCACAAAAATCTCAGGAAACAGAGCCTCTTTAATAGTTCACGTGACTGATACTACAAGTCACGAAACTTATATACAATTTAAAGAAGTGTCATTTTCTGGTACAACAATGACAGTTAATAGTTCTCAAGAATGGGAAAATAATTGGGGAAGTACTGGAATTACTGCTGGAAACACAAATAATATAAAAGTAATAAAAATATTAGGTTATAAATAATAAAAGAGGTGAATATGTATGTATTCACATGAAGTAGAGCAACTATTAAAAATAAAAAATTATTTAATAACATATAAAGAATTTATACAAATAACAAAAAGTAGTCCTCAAATCAATCATATAAAATATAATCCATTTGAAGATAATATTGAAATGTGGACTACTGATAATTATAAATTTGTTTTAAAAATAAAATTATGATAGAATATAATAAAGGAGGAATAAGTTATGATTTCAATATTTGAAATGAAAGCGAGCGCCAAAACTTCAAAGAATATAACAAGTGAATTAAGGGGATTATCAACAGATACAAAACCAACAGACGTAGATAATGGTTGCATATTTATAGAAATGGACACAGGGAAAATTTATTTCTATGACGCAGAAAATAAACAATGGAAAGAGTTTTAGGAAGGAGAAATAAATTATGGACATACCAAGTTATTTATTAGGTAGAATAAAAGGCTCTGGTGGTGCTGGAGTTAGTTATATAGTAGTAGAAGAACTACCAACAACTGGAGAAGAAGGTAAAATATATTTAGTACCAAAATCAACAAGTAAAACAAACAATTATTATGATGAGTATATGTATATTAATTCTGAATGGGAAATAATTGGAGATACTGAAATAGATTTAAGTAATTATCAAGAATTAATGCAATATGCAGTAGTACCAAATGCAACATCAAGTATAGTAGGAAAAATAATTCAATATACAGGAGCAACAACAGAAAGTTATACAAATGGTTATTTTTATCAATGCGTAAGTGATGGCAATAACCCAGCAACATATAGTTGGACTAATATTAATGTAGATAATCTAAATTCAAAACAAGATACATTAATAAGTGGAACAAACATTAAAACAATAAATAATACTTCTTTATTAGGAAGTGGAAATATAAATATTAGTGGAGATGTTAGTGTAGTATTTATTAATTATTCTGATACTCAAACAATTAAAAATGAAAAATATCAAAAAGTAATAGATAATTATAAAAATGGATTAGAAACAATCATATATTATCAACGACTTGCAAATTCTATTCCTGTAATGCTAATTAAAACAACAACATCAGAAAGTACTTCTGGAACGGGGACTTTAACTTATGAAGCAATGCAATATTCTAATTCAATGATAAATTCATACGGCATAACTTATTATGATATTGCAAATTTTAAATTATTTATTAATATGACTGACTATACTTTAAAAAATGGTAGTGTTTCTATTCCATCATTTGGACAAATGATAAAAGAATATGGTAAAATTTTAAGTATGGATAATTCTACTTCTTGGACACCAACAGGAGATTATAACCCAGCAACTAAAAAATATGTAGATGACCAAGTAGGTAGTATAAATACAATATTAGCAACATTAACAACACCAAGTAATGGAGGTGTATAATATGACAACAACAGATTATTTGACACAATTAACAAAAGATAGACAAGATTTAGTAGATAATTTAGAAACTAAAGGAATATCAGGTTTAAGTGGTGATGAAACATTTACTGAATTAGTACCCGAAGTATTAAATATACCTTCAGGTGGTGGTGCTTGGGAAGTCCCAGACGGAACACTATTTATGGGTAGTACTTGGGAAAATGCGCCATTGTTAGATACACATAATGTTACCAATGCATATAGAATGTTTCAAAATTGTACAAAAATGAAAACAATTTCACAATTAGATACAAGTAATATAACAAATATGAGGCAAATGTTTAGTGGTTGTTCTGTGTTGGGGTCAGTTCCTAATTTGAATGTTAGTTCTTGTAGTTCTTTTTCTGGTATGTTTGATACTTGTCTGGGATTAGAAAATATTGAATTATCAAATTCAACTTGTTCTTCTAATTCAACATACTTTAGTGAAATGTTTGCTAATTGTGAAAATTTAAAATCTGCTATATTACCAGCATTAGGACAAGTAGGTGAAGGAGTTAATTGTCAAAAAATGTTCCATGACTGTAGATTGTTAGAAACAGTAGATTTATCTAATTTTAATCCTGTTTCTTTTAAAAATACTTCATATATGTTTTATAATTGCTGGGCATTAAGAGAATTAGATATATCTAGTATGACAGTATTTCCTAATGATAATTTTGATAATATGTTTTATAGTGTTCCTGGTAATTGTTTGATATTAGTAAAAGACCAAAACGCAGTAGATTGGTTTACTACAAATTTTCCTACTATGACAAATGTACAAATAAAAAATTAAATTTTAGAAAGGAATAAATGTGGAAAAGAATTTTGAAAAGGAAGTTTTAGAAAGATTAACAAAAATAGAAACAAAACTTGATGATTATGCTAATTTAAGAGAAAAAACAGAAGAAGCATATACAACAAGCAAAGAAAATAAAAAAGATATAGAAGAAATAAATGATAAAATAAAATGGTTAAGTAGAACTATTACAGGAGCAATAATTGCTGGAGTGGTAGGAATAGTATTTATGATAATACAAATGAATATAGGAGTTAAATAAAACTCCTTTTCTTTTGACATTTTAAAATAATATGATATAATACCCTACTAAATTTATTTTTGGGGGGTGTATTATGAAAACTTTTCAATATACTTATAACTATGAACCTGAAATGTACAAGTATATTATGTCAACTAATATCTTAAATAAAAAGAAAGATGAACATAAAATACTTAAAGCATTAGTTGATGGTTATACTTGTAAGGAAATAGGTTTAAAAACACATTATAGCGAAAGAACAATACAAAATAGAAGAAGAGATATTTATAATAAAACAAAGAAGTATATGATTTAATATACTTTTTTTATTTACATAAAATACGCAATTGTTACACAAATCTTTACGAAAAAGATACGCAAGTTGTATAAATTTTGTATAAACTTTGCCATCTTATTTTTAAATTTTATAGTAATATACTCAACCAAAGAGGAAATACTATGATAGAAAAATTAAAAATAAATTATATATATAATGATTTTATTAGTAGTGTATCATTAACAGATGAGCAAATAAAAATACTTAATATGTATATAAAAAGAGAAACCAGATATAAAATAAGCACAGTAATTGGTGTAAGTGAAAGAACAATAGGTAATGAAATAATTAAATTAAAAAAATTATATAAAGATTATTGTAATTTACAAATAACAAAAGCAACTATATTACAAAAGTAGTTGTTTTTTTTGCCATTTTAAATTAAAAATAAGTCCTATTATGTAAATGAAAGGAGATAATGAAAGTTATTTACAGAGTACCTGATTAAGAAAAATAACTATTATCTTCTTTCTTTTTATATAGGAGGATTTATGTATAACAATTATCAAAGAAATTATACACCTAATTATTTTAATCAGCAGAATATGTATGACCAGATAGATGGGCAGATTAATCAATTACAACAAATGAAAGAACAAATTAAGAATAATAATCAACAACCAGCAATTAATCAAACTTTTCAACTTGCACCTAATACACATACTATGAGATATGCAGATACTATTGATGATGTAAGTAAAGAAACTATTTATTATGACACACCATTTTTTAGTAAAGATATGAGCATTTTATGGGTTAAAACTTTAAAAGGAGATATAAGAACCTATGAATTAAATGAGATAGTAGCAAAAGATGATAAAGATATTTTAATTGCAAGTTTACAAATGCAAATAGAAGAATTAAGAAAGGAAGTAGAAGATAGTGCAAAATCAAATAATACAAATGATGATGAACCAACTTCGAGTAAAAAATCCACAAATGTTTCAAATGATAAGTCAAGCACAAAAAAATCAAAGTAATCCAGAAGAATTATTCAAGCAAATAACTAAAGATTATAAACCAGAGCAAATGAATATGATATTTGAAAGAGCAAAACAGTTTGGTATTGGTGATGAAGTAATAAATAAACTTAAATAAGGTTAGTAGCCTTATAGGAGGTATTTATGCTAGTTATTGATACTTCCTATAAGTTTACTAGCGACTTAAATATTAAGAAAGGAGAAATGATATATGAATAATGGTATTCAACCAACTGTGGAATTAGCAACCAACAATGGTAATGGCTATGCTTACCCAGTTTACCCAATGATGGGAGGATTTGGTAATGGTGGCTTTGGTGGTTTTGGTGGTGATGGTGCTATCTGGATTATCTTAATTATCGCATTACTAGGTGGATTTAACAATGGTAATGGTGGTTGGGGTGGTTTTGGTAATAACGCATTTGATAATGGTTATGCTTGGTTAAGTAATGGACAAAAAGAAATTATGCAAAATACAAATAATGGATTTGATACATTACATTTATCTAACCAATTAGATACTGTAAATAATGGTATTTATTCACTATCTAACCAATTATGTAATACAGGAAATGATATTACAAGTGCAATAAACACAACTGCTTATAATGCTGAAATTGCTGCTGCTAATAGACAAATGGCTAATATGCAACAAAACTTTGATTTAAGCAGACAATTTGCTGATTGTTGCTGTGAAAATAGACTTGGAGTACAAGATTTAAAAGCAACTGTAATAAGTGAAAATTGTTCTGATAGAGAAGTATTAAGACAAATTGGTCAAGATATATTAGTAAATCAAACTGCTAATACTCAAAAGATAATTGATGAAATCTTTAGAGATAGATTAGACGAAAAAGATGACAAGATAGCAGAATTAAATAGACAATTACAAATGGCTGATTTAAGAGCAAGCCAAATAGCACAAACACAAGCAATTACTTCAAATATCTATAATGAATTGAAAAATTGCCCAGTAGGAACTGTACCAGTATATGGAAACACTCCTATATTCACTTGTCCTAACAACAACGGTTGTGGTTGTGGATTTAACACAACAAGTCAATTTATTTAATAGCATATAGTCGATTACGACACGCTCGATTACGAGAACTTGCTAATTTAACGCTATTTAACGGCGTTTAACGGAGGATAGGCATAGTTCTATTCTCTTTTATTTATGAAAGGAGAGATAAAAATGATAGAAACAATAATTAATGAACCATTAGTATTACCAAGTAATGCAAGTCCAATAACTTTTAATGAAACACCAATTAGAACTAGGTGTGCTTCTTGTTGTGGGTGGTTAGATTATTCAGAAGGCAATCCTAATTTTAAAATATTTGGAAATGGTTATACAGGTTATTACGATGTAGAATTTAGTGCTTCCGTAAGTACAGCAACTCCTGGTGTAGTATCCATTGGACTTTTTCAAGACGGTGTCCTTATTCCCGACACTGTTAGAAGTGTGACAATTGCAACAGCAGATGATTATGAAACTATTTCATTTGATAAAAAATTAAGAGTATGTCCTAGAGGAACTACAAATATTTCTGTTCAAAGTGTTCCAAGTGTACCTACACCTACAACACCTACAACACCAATAGCGACTACACAAGCAATAATAACTAATGCAACATTTAGTATAAGCAGACTTAATAAATAATGAATAACAATTTAGATATAGGTTCTTTTATCTTGCAATTATTAAGTTTAGAAATATTATTTAAAGACTTTAATAATACAGATTTAATGCAAGAACTACAAAAACAAGATACACAATATTTTGAAAAGATAATTAAAAATCAAGAAGAAATATTAACCCTCTTAAAGGAAGGAGGAACTAATGGAAGAAAATAAAAAAACTAAGCAAGAAAAAGAGTGTTTAGATGAAAGAATATTAAAAGAGGTTGAAACATCAATGGAAGCCTTAATTGATGAAGGATTATCACCAGATAATTTAGAAATGTTATCAGAATTAGTTGATATACATAAAGATATTGTAAAAGAAAGAAAGGAGATATACGATATGAATTATGGAAATTATAATGGTTATGGAAATAACTATGGAGAATATGGTAGAGGTTCTTATGGAAGAGAACAATATGGAAACTATAATGGCTATGGAAACTATGGAAGAAGAGGAGTAGATAGTAAATATAGAGGCGACGAATATATGGGAAGAATGAATGAAGAATATGGACGTTATCAAGAAGCACGTTCTTATGGAAGCCCAGAAGAAAAAGATAAGAGTTTCCACTATATGGTAAAAGCATTAGAAGACTTTATTAAAGTACTTGAAGAAGAAGCAGATACACAACAACAAAAAATGCAATTAAAAGAAGCATTACAAAAAAGTATGATGTAGAATGTATAAATTTTACAATAATAACGCATTAGGCTTATTTGAAAATGATTGTACGGTGCGTTCAATTTCTACAGCAACAGGAAATACTTGGGACGATACTTATGAACATTTAAGCAATATAGCAAGACTAAAAGGTACTATGATGGACGATAGGGAGTTTATTATAGAATATTTAGATGAAAGATACGAAAGAATACCTATTATACCGCAAACGGTAGGAAAGGTAGCAGGAATGTTTCCAGATAACGTATTACTTATAACTATGAATGGACATATAGTATGTAGCAAATATGGAGTAATATATGATAGTTTTGATTGTAGAGATAGACTAGCAGAATATTGTTGGAAAGTAAAATAAAGGGACAAATTTTGTCCTTTTTTATTTGATATGATATAATATACTAAAGGAGTGATAAAATGAAAGAAAGATTTGCAAAATTGATAGATTTAAAATCTATTGTAACAATTATTATTACAGGTACATTAGTATATGGATTTGTAGTAGGAAAAATTGATAAAGAAAATTTTATGACAATAGCAACAATGATATTTACATTTTATTTTGCAAGTAAAACTAAAAGGAGTGAAGATAATGAAGGATAGAGTAATAAATGATAGTGTTAATAGAATAACACAAGGATATAGTACAAATCATAGAGGAATAGATTTAGGCTGGAGAACTGATGAAAGTCAAAATAGAGTATTCCCTAACTGTAAAGGTACAGTTGAAGTAACATTAGATAATATACCTAATGGAAGTGAAAAAGGTGGTGGCTGGGGAAACTATGTATTAATAAAACACGATAATGGAATGTATAGTAGATATTCTCATTTAAGAAGTGGACTACCAGTAAATAAAGGACAAAGAGTAGATGAAAATACACAAATAGGAATAATAGGTGATAGTGGTAGAGCATTTGGAAGACATTTACATTTTGAAGTACAAACAGGTGCAAGTTCTACATCAAGAATAAATCCTACAAAATATTTAACTCAAGCAATATGTGAAGATACACCTACTCCACAACCAACAGGAACAATAGCATATATTCAAAAGACATTAAATGAAAGATATGGATATAATTTAGTAGTAGATAATATAGCAGGTAAAGACACTTGGAAACATTTAAGAAAAGCATTACAACACGAATTAAATGTACAATTTAATGCTGGATTAGTAGAAGATGGCATATTAGGAGTAAATTCGCAAAGGGCATTATCAGGATTAATAGTTGCTTATGGAGCAAGAGGAAATATAACTTGGTTAATACAAAGTTGTTTAAATATAAAAGGATATGGAACAAATGGTATAGATAGTATTTTTGGTCAAGGAACAAAAAATGCAGTAATGTCTTTTCAAGGTAATAATGGATTATTAAAAGATGGAAAAGTAGGCAGACAAACTTTTATAAAGTTATTTAATTAAGATAGGTTCTCCTATCTTTTTTCAAAATAAGAGAGGTTTATAATATGAATGATACTTTAAAGTTAATGTTAAAAATGTATAAAATGGGAACAATGGATTGGTTAGGTTATGATAATTTTGAAAGATATTCATTTCATCATATTCAAAAAAAATGTGATGGAGGGAAGCAAACAATAACAAATGGAAGCCCATTGCATATAAGTAGTCATGCTTATTTACATACAATAGAAAATTTTGACCCAGATAAGTACATCTTTTTAAACACTATTTTAAAGGCTATAAATGAGCAAAAGACTATGCCTAGTATAGAACAATTAAAACAGATAAAACTTGTCTTATTGGAGTTCCAAAATGAGTATGAGAGCAAGTTAAATAGTAAAGGAAAAGAAATAATCAAAAATGAATATAAAATAGATGAATATGACATAAAAAATATAAAAAAATTATATTTGACAAAAAAAAGAAAAAAATGATATATTTATGTTGTTAAGGAATTTGTTTTTCTTAACAACATAGTACAGCACAATGTTTAACAACCCTATTTCCAACTCCCATTTATATTTATATGTAATAGGACAGTGCTTATAAAATAAGTACTATGTTATTTTTTATTTTTATTTTTCATTTTTTGATGTAAAAACATCGCTTTACTCTAACAGTTGTGGGCTTCGGTCTGCAACTCTTTTTTTTATTTTTTTAAAAAAAGTTATTGACTAATGTGGTAGGAAATGGTACGATGAAAACACTAGAAAGGAGATTAGAAAATGGAAAAAGATAAAATAATAAGAAGATATTTTAAACTTGCAGACCCAATCCAAAATAGAATTATTATTCCAAAGCATTTTATTGATAAGCACGGAAGAGATTTCTATATGGAAGTTTATGAAGATTACATAAAATTAATTCCTATTGAAAAATTTAATAAAAAAGAAAAGGAGGAATAATAAATGGAAAATTTTGTAAAAATAACAGATGAAATTGTCGAAAATAATAATGTTGAAGATTATTTAATAGATGAATTAAAAGAACATATTGGTATTTTATTTAATAAATTAAATAATAATTTCATTGAGGCAATTTATAATTGTAAAAGTCCTATTGAACAATTACTAGCAATAGAAATGGAAAGAGTTGGTTTAAGATATATTAATTTATATAATCCGTTTATAGAAATAATTGATATTGAAAAACAAATAGAAATAAAATGTGGTAGAAAAAAATATAGGGTTGATTTTCAAATTCCTGTAATATATAAAAATCAAAAAAACTTGATGTTTGTAGTAGAATGTGATGGTTATGAATTTCATCAAAAAACAAAAGCGCAAGTTGAATATGATAATAAAAGACAAAGAGATTTGCAAAAATTAGGTTATGAAATAATTAAATTTAGTGGAACTGAAATATGGAATGACCCTTATGGTTGTGCTTGTGAAATAAAAAATATTATATTATCAAAATGTCAATATATAAAAGAGGATTAATATGAAAAATCCAGCAGTGTTATTATATACAGCAGACTTTGTTACTGGAACTTTATTTATGTCTAATGAAGAAGTTGGCGCATATATAAGATTATTATGTATGCAACACCAAAAAGGGCATTTAAGTAAAAATGAAATTCAACAAATATGTAAAACAGAAAATATTTTAAATTCAGTTATTATTCATTTTAAAATAGATGAAAATAATTTATATTATAATGAAAGAATGGATTTAGAAAAAGAAAAAAGACAAAAATATAGTGAAAGTAGAGCCAATAATAGAAAGAAAAAAGAAGAAAAAAATAATAAAGATATGAAAAACATATCTAAAACATATGAAAAACATATGGAAAATGAAAATGATAATATAAATAATAATATAAAAGAAATTATAAATTATTTAAACCAACCTGATACTGAAGAACCTATTAGAAGTTTTAAAAGTTCAGCAAACCATAGTAAAACTTTAATTGCTGCACGGCTTAAAGAAGGTTTTACTGTTGATGAATTAAAAGATGTTATATTTTTAAAATATACTCAATGGGCAAAAAAACCGTATCTATTTGATAATGGTAAAATGAGTGATACTTACTATAGACCAGAAACTTTATTTTGTTCTAAAAATTTTGAAAACTATTTACAGGAGTATAAAAATAAATCAAAATGATAGATACAAAAGAACTAGAATATAATGTCTTTTTATGTATGGTATTTGGTTATGAAACTGCTGATATGGACGAAAAATATTTTACTATGAAAAAAGAATTTAACTTCATAAAAAAAGTTAGGGAAAAATATCCTAATGCAGATTTTTTTAATATAGATTTTGCTATAAATGATTTGAATAAATGGCAAAGTTTTATAAATGAATTATTTAGCAGGAATATAAGTGAATTAAGAATAAAACATATTGAAGATTATTATAAACTCTTAAAAGATACTTACAACAATAATTTGTATATTCAAGCACAAGAAGATTTTAAAAATAAAAAGATAACTAAAGCACAATTATTGTCTAAATTAAATGAGATAGAAGATGATGAAGATGAAGCACCCATTACTATAGACACTATTAAACAAGAAGTTTCTATTGAAAGAGAATATACAAATATTAAAGAGTTAGATTATCTTACAAAAGGAATTGAATATGGTAGAATAACAATTTGGACAGGTGTTACTAATGCTGGTAAAACTACTATGGTTACTCAATTTGCTAGAGAATGTTTATTAAATAATAAAAAAATATTTTTCTTTGCAGGGGAACAAACTGCAAGTGAATTTAAAAATTATTTATATATTACAATGTGTAAACCAGATGAAATAGAATACACAGAAGATAAACATAATAAAACAATACGAGATTATAAACCGATAGATAGCAAAATAAAAGAATTTGATAATATGTTTAAAGACAAAATATATTTGTATAACAATGACAACAAAAAACATACTATTAGTTCATTATTTAAGTCTATGGAATATTGTATAAAAAAAGGCGTAAGAATATTTTTTATAGATAATTTTATGCAAATAGAAAATACAGAAAAATTAGAGGAACAAACCAATATTATTGAAAAAATAAAACAATTTGCTATGAGAAATAATATTATAATAAATCTTGTCGTACACCCTAGAAAAATGTTAAATAGAACTTCAAGATTAAGTTTATTTGATATATCAGGTTCACAAAATATTAGTAATAAAGCAAGTAATATTATTTCTATTATGAGAACAGATAATCTGAGTAAAGAAGATTATGAAACTATTAAAAATGAACTTGCAAAGAATTATTACGATATAGAACAATGTAAATCAGTAATAGAGGTTTTAAAAACAAAAGGTAATGGTGGAAAAATGGTAGGATTAACTTATAACTCTAATAATAAAACTTATGAAGAAGTAAAAAGAGATTGGAATATAAATGATAATAAAATGGTAAGGAGAAGATAATATGATAGAAGATTATAAAACATTAAAATTAAATGAAGAAGAATTTATGGTGGTAAAAAATATTTTATGTAAAACAGTTGCAAATTATTTATTTGAAAAGAGTAAAGAAGATTTTGAAGAAAAAGTTGCTAAAGATTATAATAAATACCAGTGTCTTAATAAAGAAAAAGCAATTTGCGAAAGAATTTTAAATTATATGAGATATTTAGAAAGATAAAATGGAGAATAAAAATGAAAGAAAAAGTAAAAAAAAATTTGACAATTAAAAATGTTAAATTAATTAATGAAAATCTAAAATTAAAAGAAGAAATTAATAAGTTAAAAAATGAAATTAATAAATTAAAAGAAGAAAATAAACAAATTAAAGATAAAAATTATGAATTGGGTACAAGTTTTAATTATATAACTGAGCAAAGAAAAAAAGTAAATAAAAAAAATAAAATATTAAGAGAAGAAAATATAGAATTAAAAAAGAAATTGGAGGAATTAGAAAATGGCAGAAACTAAAAAAGAAAAAGATAAAATGGAAATATATAATCAAGTAAGAGAAGTTCCAAAAGAAGCACAAAAACCAATAGGTGCTGGAAGATTAAGAGGAATGACAGACATTAAACCCCAATGGAGAATAGAAAAACTAACTGAGATATTTGGACCTGCTGGATTTGGTTGGAAAACAGTTATCAAAAACAAAGAAATAATTGAGGGTGCAAATGAAGAAAAGATTGCTATTGTTGACATAGATTTATTTGTTAAACTTAACGATGAATGGAGTGAAGCAATAGAAGGTACTGGTGGTAGTTCATTTGTAGCAAAAGAAAGTAAAGGATTATATACTTCTGATGAATGTTTTAAAATGGCATATACAGACGCATTAAGTGTTGCTTGCAAAGCATTAGGATTTGGTGCAAATGTTTATTGGGGAGATAGTAAATATGTTAAAAAAACTGATGATAAACCAGAACTTGCAAGTAAAGCACAGGTAGATTTATTAGAAAAAATATATAAAGACCACCAAGATAAAAAGAAAGAATTGTTAGACAAATATAAATGGTCTTCATTTAATGATATGCCTAAGAAAGTTGCTAGTGATTTAATAAAGAAACATACTGCTAAAAAGGAACAATAATATGAATAATACTGAAATATGGAAAGATATTGAAGGTTATGAGGGGCTTTATCAGGTTAGTAATTTAGGTAGAGTTAAAAATGTAAAAACAAAAAAAGAATTATTTAATAATTATAATAAAGTTAATGATTACTTGTTTGTAAATTTAGGTAGGAATAATAAAAAATATATACATAGACTTGTATATGAAACTTTTGTAGGTTTTAAAAATGATAAAAATATAATAAATCATAAAAATTCAAACAAAAAAGATAATAGATTAGAAAATCTTGAAGAATGTGACTATAGTTATAATTTAAAATATGCCTATTATAATGGTGAAAGAAGATTGAAACCCGTAAATCAATATACATTGAATATGAATTTTATAGCAAAATATATAACAGGCAAACAAGCAAGTGAAATTACTGGTGCTTCAAGAAGTGGAATATGTAATTGTTGTAAAGGCAAAGTCAAAACTGCAGGAGGCTATATATGGAGGTATGCAAATGAGTAAATATGATGTAACAAAAGATAGATATAAATATATTGGTGGTTCAGATACTCCAATAATAATGGGGTTAAGCCCATTTAAAACAAGATGGCAATTATTATTAGAAAAGGCACAAATAGTTGAACCAGAAGAAGTTGATAATGAATATACAAGAGATGGTCATAGAAACGAAGAATTAATAAGAAATTATTATAATAATGACATATTTAAAAATGACCCTCTTGAAGAAACACAAACATTTAGTGAAGATAATGTATATAGATATAATGCAGATGGTCAAAATAGCGAATTAGTATGGGAATGTAAAAGAGTTGGGGAAACAACATATAACTCAATTAATGACCCTAGAGATAAAGAATGTAAAAAATATATAGTTCAACTTTTAAAAGGAATGGAAATAAATAAAAAAGAAAAAGGATTATTAACAATTTCACTTAGAAATGGAGAATTTTATGATAATCCTGAATTAAAAGAATTTTATATAAATATTAATGACTATCAAGATTATTTGAAAGAAATAAATGAAAGTGTTAAAATATTTTTAGAAGACTTAACTAGATTAAAAGAAAATCCAGATTTACAAGAAAAAGATTTTGTACCAGTAGAGGTAGTAAATTATGCTAATGAAATACAAATAATTGAAGATAAATTAAAAATGTATAAAAAATTAACTGAAGAGCAAGAGGAATTAAAAACAAAATTATATGAAGGAATGCTTAATGCAGGAATTAAAACTTGGACAACACCGAACAATATAAAAATTACTTTAGTAGAAGAAGTACCTGCTAGTGTAGTTGAAGAAGAAAAATTCGATGAAGAAACTTTTAAAAAAGAAAATGAAGAAGAATATAAAAAATATATAAAAAAAATTCAAAAGAAAAAAAATGGAAGAAGAGGTTATTGTTTAATAACCATAGGAAAGGAAGATAAATAATTATGAATACAACAGTAATTTTAGGAAATATTACTAAAGATATTGAATTAAAAGAAACAAATAGTGGAGTTAAATATTGTCGTTTTAGTGTAGCAGTTAGAAGAAATTATAAAAGTGAAAATGGCGAATATGAAAGTGATTTTTTTAATGTAACTGCTTGGAGAAAAACAGCAGAATTTATAAGTAAATATTTTGGTAAAGGTAATAAAATAGCAATTTCAGGAAGATTACAAAACAATAAATATACTGATAAAGATGGTAACGAAAGAATTAATACCGAAATTGTGGCAAATGAAGTACAAATAATCGACAAAAAGGCAAAAGACGATAATTATATTTCTAAAGAAGAAACTACTTCAAATGAGCCTAAAAATAGTGAATTAGATGATGATGTATTTGCTGAATTTGGTGATAGTATAGAAATTAGTGATGATGAAATCGCTTTTTAATTAAAAATGGAGGAAATAGAATAATGGAATTATGGATTAGAAGTCAAGATAAATTAAGATTAGCAAAAATAGAAAGTGTAATAATTAATTATAATATGCAAACAGAAATATTAGGCAATTGTTATGAAACAGATGGTATTGAAAAAGATATACCATTAGGAGAATATGCAACAAAAGAAAGAGCATTAGAAGTATTAGATGAAATACAAAATATATTAGAAACAAGAATTGTTAATCAAATGGTATATGAAATGCCAAAAGAATAGGAGGTAAACAATGACTAAAAAAGATTTAGAAATTCAAGAATTAAAAATGAAAATTAAAAAACTAGAAGAAGAAAAACAATTTATAATTGATTATATAGAAAAAAATTGTGTTTATGACAATCATTTACAAGGTTATTGTTTCGACTTACCTAAAGGTAAAGTTAGAACTTTAATGTATAAATTAAATAAAAAATAAAGCGTAGTTACCAAAATAAAGAAAAAAGAGGTAACAAATGAAAAAAACAGATACTATTAATTCAGAAAAAATAACTATAATATTACCATTTATTCCACCTACAATTAATAAATATATTGGGAGGTCTAATATTTGGGAATATCAAAGTGATAAAAAGAAAATACATAATGCAATTAAATTGGCTGCTATTGGTAATAAATATAACATTGAAAAATGCAAAATGATTATAACTTATTATTTTAAAGACAGAAGAAGACACGACCCGTCTAATTATGACAAAATGTTGTTAGATGGGCTTGTCGAAGCAAATATTATAGTAGATGATAACTATAAAGTTATAACTGAATTTACTACTAAAAGTGGTTATGATAAAACTAATCCTAGAACAATAATTGAAATAGAAATATTAGAATAAAATAGGAGTTAATATGAAAAGAAATGAGTTTGAAGCAAAATTAAAAGGTTTATTTATAAAAGACGAATATGAATTATTAGAAAAATATATATATTTATTAAGTGAAGTTAGAGAATTAAGAACATATAAAATAACCCAACAAGAAAGATATACTAAAATGCAAAAAACATTAATAACATATATGGACAAATATGGGTCATTAAATAATACGAAAGGGAAATAAAATGGAATTTATAAGTAAATATAATTTAACATTTATAACAAGTGTAAATAGAAAATATAATAAAAAATTTAGGAATTTTGATGAATATTCTTTATATATATTTGAATTAACAAAAAATGAAATAGAATATTATTATAAGTTAGAAGAAGATTTAAAAGAATATTGTAAATATCAACAAGAAAGGAAGAATATAAATGGCAAGA